>Ga0265298_10002765_pt1 | contig 23954 bp, 22 predicted proteins | sample AusTroGonzalo_MG_3_FD_193486 | JGI IMG/M metagenome (GOLD analysis project Ga0265298, IMG submission 193486) | Bovine rumen microbial communities from tropical cattle in Woodstock, Queensland, Australia - Gonzalo_01 | ecosystem: Host-associated > Mammals > Digestive system > Stomach > Rumen ...
TATGAGTAGCACCAGATTACTGGATGTCCATCCTACCAGGAAACCAACACCTAAAAGGAGGGCGCCGACAACTATCAGCGCCACTCCCAAATAGGATTTTATAGTAATCATCTATAAACTCTAAACTTTATGCTACTCCTCTTCCGGCGTAATGAGCTTATAGCCCTTGCCGTGGATATTGATGATCTCTATCTGGTTGTCTTCCTTCAGATGCTTGCGCAACTTGGTGATATACACGTCCATCGAACGGGCGTTGAAATAGTTGTCATCAATCCAGATGGTTTTCAGGGCAAAGTCGCGCTGCAGGATCTCATTGGAGTGACTGCAGAGCAGGGCCAGAAGTTCATTCTCCTTCGTAGTGAGTTTGGTCTGCTTCTCACCGATACTGAGCAACTGCTTCTGGGTGTCGAAGGTGAACTTACCGATATGATAGACGGTTGACTCCTTGCTCTTCTTACCCTTTGTGCGGCGAAGGATGGCCTCTACACGGAACACGAGTTCCTCCATCGAGAAAGGCTTGGTAATGTAGTCGTCAGCACCCAGTTTGAAGCCCTCCAGGATATCCTCCTTCAAGGTCTTGGCCGTCAAGAAAATGACAGGTACATCGGCATTGGCGGAGCGGATCTCCTGAGCCAGCGTGAAACCGTCCTTCTTCGGCATCATCACATCGAGCACGCAGATGTCGAACTTGGTCTTCAGGAATGCCTTGAAACCAGCATCACCGTCTGTGCAGAGTTCTGCCACGTAGCCCTTAGCCTGTAAATACTCACGGAGCAACATTCCGAGGTTCTCGTCGTCCTCGCAAAGCAGGATTTTTACTTTATCTTCCATAATCTTTCTTTATTTAAATTGTTAATACTATGAATTATCCTCATTAAGTATAGGGAGGGTGATGGTGAAAGTCGTTCCCTTACCCAGTTCACTCTCGCACTTGATGTCGCCTTCATGCAGGGTGATGATCTTCTTCACATAGGCCAGACCCAGTCCGAAGCCCTTCACATCATGCACATTACCCGTATGGACACGGTAGAATTTGTCGAAGATCTTCTTCACGTTCTCCTTCTTGATGCCAAGACCCGTATCCCGAATAGAGAAGCAGAGGCGTCCCTTGTCATTCCAAGTACGGATATACAGGTCGAGCGGCTGCTCCGGCTTACGGTACTTCACGGCATTATCCATCAGGTTGGTGATGGCATTCTGGAAGTGTACCTCATCCACGAAGATGGCAGAATCCACGGCCTCGATCTCCGTATAGATCTTTCCACCCGTATGCTCCACACGCAGGGAGAAAGTGGAAGCGATAGACTCCAGCAGTTCGTTCAGGTCGAGTTCCTTCTTCTTGAATGTAGCCGTCTGGCGATCGAACATCGACATCTGGAGCACCTTCTCCACCAGGAAACGCAGGCGCTTCGACTCATCGTTGATTACGCCACCCAGGTGTTTCATCATCCTCGGACTCTTATCGACAGACTCGTCATTAAGCATCTGGGCCGCCAGAGAGATACTGGATATCGGCGTCTTCAACTCGTGGGTCATATTGTTGATGAAATCGTTCTTGATCTCATTATAGCGCTTCTGACGGAAGATCACCACAATGGTAAAGACAAACGTGATCAACAGCACCACCGTGAATACCACTGCCGGAATCATGAACGTAACACTTGAGAAGATGTACGAACTCATGTGGGGGAAGTGAATCTTCACCACACCCATCTTAGGCGACGGGTCGTTACGAAACAATGTCTGCTTATAGGTGTATTCCTCGCCTTCCTCGCTATAGTCAGGACAACGGTATATCTCACGGCCATCAGCCGTCTCCACACGCAGATGATAAGGAATGTTGATACCATTATTCATCAGTTCCACGCGAATGTCCTGATCCAGCATCTTAAAGTTGATGCGCTCTTTCAAGGGCTTGTCGCTGGCCGTATAGAGAATGTTATAAACCACCTCATCAAGTAATGCCTTCTGATAGACATAGCGATTGCGCACGATATCCTGCAGAGACTTTGAGGCCTCCGAGATGGAGTTCTTGTCCGTACGCAGGATCATCGCCTTGGGCACGTTGGCAGGCTTGATGGCAAATGTCTTCAGTTCAAAGCTGGAATACACCGTACCATCGTCGGCAGCCACAGCAAACTGATGACTCTCCTTCACCGTACCATCCAGACCGTCGATGGAGATGGAGTCCTGCTGGACAGCCTTGCGCTCCGTCTGCTTCACATCTTTCTCCAGATAGCGCTGCGTCTCATTCAACTCCAAATTGTGCGCAGCCTGATACAGACTGCGGTTCACAGACTCGTCGAACTGCTCCTTCTTCATCTTCACCATCTCCTCAATATAGGAGATCTGCAGATAAAGAAGTCCGACGAACGAGAGTCCCATGACGATGGCTATCAGCCAGATTGTACTTTTCTTCATTGTATGATTTCTATTCTTCCGCAAAGGTAAGACAAATCATAAATTACCAATGCTGTTGTGTTAATTATTACTCGTCAATTTATACTAATTAACACATTTTCAAAATTTAGATAATCATATACAAACAAAGAACTCATAGGAGAGGTTCCTATGAGTTCCCTAATAAGTAAATATCTTTTATTTTGTTATGAGTTTCAAACAGCGACGGCCCTCATAGCTCACACGCCCCTGATGCTCCAGATAATTCTTGATCATATCGGGTGTTGTAATGCCGAGGCTATGGCCTTCGTCGCCACGCTTCGTTGGACTAACAGCTACAGAATAACTGTTGGATACCACCTTGTAGGTCTTTTTCAGATTCAGTTTCTTACCGTCTTTGTCGAAAATGATGAGTTTTGTAATCTTACTATCGGCCGGATTGGTGGTGATCTCACAAGTCATACCACCCACATAGGGGAAGCGCTGCTTGTCGTTGTCGTAACAGGCAATGAGCATCTCGGAGAGTTCCTTACCAGTAACATGCAGTTCGATGGCATCGTTCTGGAAGGGATCCATCTTCATCACATCACCTACGGTCATATCACCAGCCTCATGACTCTCGATACGTACACCACCTGCATTCTGATAAGAGAGTTCAGCGCCCGTCTCTGCGATATAGGCATCACAGACCATACAACCCAGTTCCTCGTTGCAGACAAATGGTGTCTCAGCTACAGCCAACACACGCTTGAAGGCGGGATTCTCAGAAAAATAGTTCAACAGGGCTACTAAGGTCTTGTTGACTTCGCCTGCTCCCGCCACAGCGATACGTTCTGCTTTCTTTTCCACGATCTTATTGTCCTCTAACACCAGTGTGGAATGGGTGGCATACTTCAGACTCTTCGAGTTCTGTGTGATGAGGATTCCGTTGTGGAGTTCACCACCATCAAGTTGAGTGTGAGAATGTCCACCTACGATAATATCCACCCAAGGCAACTCTGCTGAGAACTTCACATCATCATCATAACCCAAATGAGAAAGAAGCAATACCACGTCGCACTTCTCACGCAAGAACTGATACTTCTGGATAGTCTCCAAAGGATCAGAGAACTTAATATCCGTCAAACGGGCAGGATGACTCTCAGGAGTGCCCATCGAACCAAGAGCCGTCACACCGAGAACACCCACACGAATGCCTCCACAATCGAAAATCTGATAAGGTTTAACATGCATGTTGAACTTCGGGTCAGGCTCCATATTGGCACAAAGTGTGGGGAAGGTGCTCAGATCAATGAGACGCGCCAGACCGTATTGATTAGAGTCGAACTCATGGTTACCAACGACTGTGGCATGAAAACCCACCTGATTCATCAGAGCCACCATGGGATAGGCTGGAATCTCGAACATATCGTTGACAGGATCTCCAGAGCGATTATCGCCTCCAGAGAGAATCAACAAATCGGGATAAAGTGCCCGCAGAGAATCTGCCACATAACCGAGACGTGGGAACTGTTCGATGGCCGCATGCATATCGTTGGCGGAAAGGATGTGTAGTTCACGTCTCTCCTGTGCCGATGCTGTCAGGGTGGCAAACATCAATAACGATAAAAAAAGATTCTTTTTCATATTGTCTTGGGTAATTTGAATTTGATAGCTTCATGTTGACTGGCAGGCGCATCGAGATCTATCTCATGCCCCCAACGGTCATAGACAGTCAGGTTCTTCACCAGACTCACGTCCAGTCCTTTCCATGCAAAGTAACTGAGGAGCGCATGGCGAACCAGCGCTCCTTCAAATACTTCTATGTTCTTACGATTGACCTTCAGTATCATGCAGTTACGATCTCTTTCTTCTTGGACTTGACAGCCAACTCCTTCAGTTTGTCCTTACCCTTAAAGGCAAAGATCCAAATGAGCAGTCCTGCCACCACTAGGAGGGTAATGCCAAGCAACGGACGATAGAACAGCCAGGCAATGGCTATGACGATGAGACTCCATACCACACCAACAACAGTGCAGATAACGCCAACGCCCCAACCAAGGATATTGGCGATAAAAGGCAAGACCTTCAGCAGTGTCTCCAGGAATCCAAAGATACCCTTCAGACCACCAATGACCATCAAGATGCCAATAATACGGAATACCCACAGCATGATGTTGTTCATGTCATGCTCGCCCTCATAGATCTCGGTGGCATCTTTCTCACCCATCACAAGGGTCTGGAAGGTGTAGCCGTTCTTGGCTTTATAAGGTTCGAAAGTATTGCCATTCACCTTGGCAATTAGCGTCACCTTGGCAGGAACAACTTTTTCGAAGGTCACCTTCACATCGCCCACAGCAGGACTCGAAGGTGTCATACCGAAATAGAGTTCATTGCCTGTCACGTGGATGAACTGTCCCACTTCCGCATTGTGCGACTTAGCAACGTTCCCCAACTTTGAAGAACTATAATTCCGGAGTGCCGCATGACGGGCGTCCTCGTTCATCGACTCCAGACGCTCTTGGGCAATCACGGGTTTCAAGGGTTCCGTGGATGTGATGGAACGAATCAGAGACTCAGGCAGCGTATAGGCGCCAAAGGTGACGTTCTGCGCCCACACATCCTCTTGGGGAACAGTGGTCAGCACGAAGTTTATCTTACGGTAGCCAGGATCATGAAAGCCCTCCGAGTTGATCGGTGTCGTCACCCATCCCCTATTATAAGTATAGGTTGTCACCGTTTCCTCACCACCACCGATCTTGTCTTTCTTCTCCTGCTTAGACTTCTCCTGCACCTGATAGTAGCGCACTGTACGTTTGATGGCAATGGCTTTCGCACCAAAACCGAACTGCTGGTCGATGAGTGAGTCTTCGGTAGTAGCGAGGGCTGTGGCGCAAACCAACTCGCCCTCGAGGGAATTATCCAACTTATTGGGATTCTCCATCACCACCGTTGCGGCCTCTGCTTCATTGAGCATATCATTGGTCTTCACGGCTCGTCCCTCATTCCACCATAGCAGGGCGGTACCAGCGAGGAACAACATAAAACCTGTACCAATGGCTTTGAAGGAATTCTTTACTCGGGTGCCATAACCCGTATAAGTCGTTTCTGTGTATGCCATAAGGATTTACTTCAGTTCTTTTTCGATGATCTGGAGTACGTTCTTCTGATCTTTGTCGTCGCTATTAGCAGAAACAAGACTCTTCACTTTCTCGAGGTCAGCCTTGGTACCGATCTTGGCAATCACCTTCACAGCAGGACCACGGCCAAGCCAGTTAGCATTAGGATCTGCAGCGATATCCATCATCAGCTTTACATACTCACTATTATTATAATAGGTAGCCTTAGCCTTCCAAGCATCATACTCCTTGGCATTCTGGTTCTGGAGTCCACCAATGGCTTGCCAAGCAGGAATGTCCTTGGTACGTGGGGTGGTTTTCAGATAGTTGACAGTAGCCTCGTAGGCAGCCTTACTAGTGTTCTTGTGCTGAGGATAGTCATACCACATGGTATAGAGACTTCTCATGGCATCACCGTGGAGTTTACCCTGGCTCGGATCGTTGAGCACTTTTACAAGTTCAGGAACGAATGAATCATCAGCCAACTGACCTACATTACCCAACATGGTCTTGCGCACTTCTTCATCACCATCGTTCATCAGTTTCAGGGCGGCATCCTTCACACCATCCAAACCAATGCTCCAGTAGTTGCCTACAGAAAGAGCAACAGACTTACGCACCTCCTTATTATCGTTACCGATCTGTCCGAGTACGAACTTCTTAACATCATCTCTCTTCAGTTCATTACCCAATGTACGGATACCCTCTTTCAATACGAAGGGATTCTGTTCATTCTCCAGTGCTTTTACAAGTTTGCTGGCTGTTTCGGCACTCATTCCAAAGAGACCACCATACTGTTGTATGGCAACACCACGCACCTGAGGTGAAGGATTTTTCAACAGCTTGTCCATAATGGCACCTTCTGACTCCGAACGTTTGCGGCCTCTCAGCACCTCGCTTTTAACCTTACCTACGAAATTGCTCTCCAGACTTTGACTCTTTTCGTTGATGTTCACCTTCGAGTAAGCCAAGAACAGAGCCTCCAGTTCCTCGTCAGTAAGGGGCTCTTTCTCTGGCGTCTTGATCATGCTCTTCAGACCCTCCTCTGTGAAAGGAACACTGTTGAGAAGTTGCATAGCAGGACTATTATCATCAATTGCCTCAACAGCCGACTCTCCTGCAGCTTCATTTTTAGCATTCTTATTTCCACACGCTGCCATCATGCAAACCGATACTGCCATAATGGCGAAAATCATCAAACTCTTTTTCATATTATTATAGTTTAATTTGGGTTATTATTTCGTTTATATAGAATCATTGCTTGGGGATAGCACCAAACTGAACCTCGTAAGCCTTCTTGGCCTTCTCTGCAGCGCGCTTGAATGCATCGGCATCGGCTTTCGACATCAACACATCCTGCTCCCCCTTGCGCAAATCGTTGTACTTCGAGCGGGGATTTTGGGCATGCTCTAGCCAGTCGTTCAAATCAGGTCTACCAGTGACAACAGCAGTTCCTTTGGGCTTACCATAATAGAAGTCGCGCAAATTCTCTGGAGTGCAGCTGGCCAAATCCATCTTACCTTGACTCTTAATCATGCGATACATATCTACAATCCTCTGGGCAATCATGTTACCATAGGTCTTACCACAATCGTACTTGCCACCAGTACGGAAATCGCTTGATCCGGGCTGATAGTAGGAATACACGAGGGCCTCATCGGCTTCGGTCATGCCGATATACTTGTCGAGACCGCCGGCAGCCTTGGAACCATTATTTTCAACCACGATGGGCGACATGAAAGAGTTGTCGCTCGAAGAAGACGAGCTGGTATAATCGCCACCACTCACTTTACTCTCTGTCACAGGATTACTGATAGTTGTATTCTCCGTATTCGTAACAGCATCTTTCGCCTTATCAGCAAGTTTCTTCAACTTGCCAAACTGAGCATTAGCATTCGTATTGACTGCAAACAGCAGGGCTGCTGCCATTGATATTTTGATAAGATTCTTCATATCTTAATGAATTAATGAGATGGTGGATATTACTTGAAATACTTTTCTGCTTTGTCTGCGGGGATCTCTACAGCAGGATTCAGACCAGGGCTGAATGTTGTATCGGGCGTGAAGTCTTTCTTGTATTTGGCGTTTGCCTCAGGCGTATAGTGGATGGTACGGAACTCAGGACGAACGACATAGTATTTACCGCCCTTCTCATAGAAGGCGAGATAGATATCACGCCACAGGTCGCCTAACTCCTCGTTGCTCTGGTATGGCTCTGGCATGTTGGGATAGTTCTGTCTGTTCCAGGTGCCATAGTCCAGATTGTTTTTCCTGCCGCGCAGGTTCATCTGGATCACCTTGAATATCTTTGTGGGTTTCACCTCTTTCTGCAACTTTGCCTTGATCAGGTTGAAATTCTCCGTCTGCTTCTGCTGCTGGCGCATGTCCTTCAGTGTCTGCCCCTGTTCATCGAGCCAGTAGTTCTCCTTCTCAGCCAACAGTTGCTCTGCCTGCTCAGGGGTCATGGTAGCCTTGGCGGCTTTTGAGACGGCATCTGACGACTGGTTTTCAGCTTTCTCCACTTTCTTTGTGGTACTCTTCGCCTTATCAGCGATACCTTTCAACTTACCGAACTGTGCATCGGCATTCATGTTCACGACGAATAGCAGGGCTACTGCCATTGCAAATTTGAATAAGATATTCATATTTTTATAATTAGTTAGGTATTTACTATTTTAGGTTAAAGAAAGGAAAAAAATACATCACGGCCACACGACGAACATTGGTCATATGCTCTGCCCTACCGATGATAGAACCGTTTTTACGGATGTCACCATTCGACTCAATTCTGCCAACGATGGAACCGTTGATGCGGATGTCGTTGTTCTGCTCCACCCTACCAATAATGGAACCGTTCTTACGGATATCACCATTCGACTCAATCCTTCCTTCAATGGAACCGCCAACACGGATATCACCATTCGACTCAAACCTGCCTACAATGGACCCATTAATGCGTACATCGCCGTTTGACTCGATTTTACCGACGATACTACCTCCCAGACGAAGTTCGTCACCCATCACATTGACATTCACTGTGAGTAACAAGGCTACTGCCATGACTAGTCTCAAAATAATTGTTTTCTTCATTGTCTTAAAGTTTTAATTGTTAATATTATGGTTTGTTTGATTTGATTCTTCTTTTTCATTCATCTGCGTCAGCAGCTCATAGTCAGTCAGAAGCCGCAAGTAGTCGAAGGCCATCTGCTGCATGATCTTTTGCCGTTTCTGCTTTTGCTGATGCTGCATGTCTTATTTATTGATTTCCGACTGCAAAGGTACGAAAAAACTGTATTACTATTATGAACAATTTCTACCAAAAACATCATTGCGATTTACAAAATCTTCCAATATACAAGAAAGCAGACTAAAAAGCCTGCTTTCTTGTATGATTATTGCTTTTCCCGATACTGTGTCGGGGTCATACCGTATGCTTTGCGGAAGATGCGGTTGAAACTCGTCGCCTCATCATAACCACAGCGGTTAGCAACCTGCGAAATAGGCATATCAGGACTGTTCGTCAACAACTTCGCAGCCAATTCCATTTGAATGGCGGAAATAAACGCCTTTGGCGACTCGCCCGTGACACTCATCAGACGGCGACGGAAGGTCTGCACACTCATATTCATTTCACTGGCGACATCTTCCACCCCATAATGTCCTGTGGGCAGGCCTGCATTCACAACTTCAATCAGACGGAACAAGAACTGACGGTCTGCTTCATTTGTTTCCTCCGTTTCCTCCAACGTCGCCTTTTCTTTGTTGTCAACAGCATCAGCGGGTCGTTCTTGAAGTTGCGAGATCTCGCGAATCAATTCCTGTATGCGTCGGCGGTCACGACGACTACGCCACACACTGAAGGCCAACAAAGCCAACAACAGCAGAATACCAATCACACCTATTACAATATGGAACTGCTGTGTATGTTGCATCGCGGCATTCTCTGCCTGAAGCTCGCCATAACCATATTCAGCGGCATATTTTGACAAGAGCGCTCCAGTCTTCTCATCGTAGAGTGAATCCCGCAACTCATTATAGCGATCGTTATGCTCCATGGCCAAAGCAGGATCTGTTGTCCTGAGGGCTGCATATAATCCCTTACGCGAATAACTCTCGTTATAGATATCGTGTTGATCGATAAAGATAGCTAGGGCCTCATTGAAATAGCGCACGGCTGTCGAGTCATTCTTCTCGTTGTGCATCAACTGGCCCATCTGATTACAGGCGATGCCTAACGAATGACGATTGCCACTCATCCGCAGGCCAGGGATGGCTTCTTGCAGAGCCTGTTTAGCCTCGCCGAAACGTTTCATGGAGATGAGGGCAGCGGCACGTTGTGCCTGACGTACAGCCATTTTGTCCTGTCGGCCCAACTGTTTCTCCAGCTGATAAGCATGAGTAGCGTAGTCAAGTGCTTTGTCCTCCTGCTCCAGATGGTGATAGACCTCCGAGGCCATGCCAAATAGCACTGCCTGGCGTTGCGGATTTCCTGCTTCCTGTGCGTACCGGATACCCTTGAGAACATATTTCTCAGCTTCATTGGGCTGGCGCATACTCATGTAGATGCCCGCCAAGGTATTTAGACTCGATGATATATTGTCTTTGTTACCAGACTTCATATCAAGTTCATTGCAGAGCTTGGCATATCTGACAGCCTCCTCAAAATCCCCCTGACGGATAAAGGTCAGCGACAACAGGTTCAGGCAATCACCCTCAATGGTGCGATTACCGCCTGTCTGACATAGCGGAAGAGCCTTCAGACCCAGTTCCTTGGCCTTGTCGTAGTCCTGCTGGTCGTAACAATATTCTGCAGCCCAGTACCAAACCTGTTGGCGCAAAGTGTCTGTAGGCATTGTCTCGCTCAACACGATCTTACTGTCTGTGAATCCCTCTTTGTCAAGTTGGGCAAAAAAAGCATTGGCATCTTTGATCGTCGAACTTTTATCGAAAGCCTTGAGTAATGCTATGGCCTGATTATCTGCATAGCATTCCAGACCTCCCCACAGGAAGGCCATCATCAATATTCGTATGCACTGACGGATTTTCATGCTGCAAAGGTACGCATAATAAATGAAATGACAAAATGGGACAGCACAAAAATATAAAAACAGCCCCGAGGAGAAATCCACGGGACTGATTCTTATTGTGGGGAGAGAGGGTCAATCCTCTTCCTTCATCTCTTCCTCGTGCTGCTTGATCAGAGCCTGCTGAATATCGTTCGGGACGAGCTCGTAAGAAGAGAAACTCGTGGTGAACGATGCACGGCCACCAGTCAGCGAACTCAGGGCAATCGAATAGCTGGCCAACTCCTTGAGAGGAATCTTAGCACTCAGTTTCTGATAGCCAGCCTCTGAGTCCATACCCATGATGATGGCACGACGACCCTGCAGGTCACTCATCACATCACCCATATAGTCGGCGGGCACAAGCACCTCCAAGTCGTAGATAGGCTCCAGCACCTTCGGACCAGCCTCCTTGAAGGCTGCTGAGAAGGCGTTACGGGCAGCAAGCATGAATGAGAGCTCATTGGAATCCACTGGGTGCATCTTACCATCATAGACGATGACGCGTACGTCACGGGCATAAGAACCGGTCAACGGTCCCTGCTCCATACGTTCCATGATACCTTTCAGGATAGCGGGCATGAAGCGCAGGTCGATGGCACCACCAACCACGGAATTGATGAAGACGAGCTTGCCACCCCACTCCAGGTCGATCTCTTCCTTACCCTTGATGTTCATCTTAAACTCCTGACCGTTGATCTTGAATGATACGGGATCAGGCATACCCTCTGTATAAGGCTCCAAGATCAGGTGAACCTCACCGAACTGTCCTGCACCACCCGACTGTTTCTTATGGCGATAGTCGGCACGGGCCATCTTCGTGATGGTCTCACGATACGGAATCTTCGGCTCAATATACTCAATCTGAATCTTCTCATTATTCTCCATACGCCACTTCAACGTGCGCAGATGGAACTCTCCCTGACCGTGAACGATGATCTGACGCAACTCCTTAGACTGCTCAACCACCCATGTGGGATCCTCCTGACGCATCTTGGCCAAGGCAGCCATCATCTTCTCAGTCTCAGCCTCGTTGACAGCCTTAATGGCACGAGAGAACTTCGAGTTAGGATACTTGATGAAGTCAAAACGGTTCTCTACATCCTTGCCGTTCAGCGTATTACCAGTCTTCACATCCTTCAATTTCACCGTACATCCGATATCACCGGCCTTCAGCTCATCAACCTGGAGACGATTGGCACCAGCACAGGCAAAGAGTGTACCCATACGCTCCTTCGAACCGCGATCAGCATTCGTCAGGTCGTCACCGCTCTTCACAGAGCCGCTCATCACCTTAAAGTATGAAACCTCACCGATATGGGGCTCCACACCCGTCTTGAAGAAATAGAGTGAAGTAGGAGCGCTGGCATCAGCAGGTACATCCTTACCGGCAGCATTCTTAATCACAGGCATCTCGCTGACGAAAGGCACCACATTGCCGAGGAACTCCATCAGACGACGAACACCCATGTCACGACCTGCACAGACACAGAACACAGGGAATATCGAACGCGTCACAAGACCCTTGCGGATTCCTTCACGCATCTCGTCCTCTGTCAGATCCTCGCTCTCAAAGAACTTCTCCATCAGCGTATCGTCACCAGCAGCAGCAGCCTCTACAAGAGCAGCCTTCCACTCCTTGGCCTTCTCCAACTGGTCGGCAGGGATGTCCTCAATGATGGGAGCACCACCCTCGGGCTTCCATGAATACTTCTTCATCAGAAGCACATCGATGACGCTGTTGAAACCTGCACCCGTAGCGATAGGATACTGCACAGGCACACAGTTAGGACCATACACTTCTTTCAACTGGTTCAGGATCTGGTCGAAATCGCAGTTATCGCGATCCAGTTGGTTCACAAGGAAAATCACTGGCTTCTTCAGTTTCTCAGTGTTACGGAAAGCGTTCATCGTACCCACCTCAGGACCATACTGGCCATTAACGAGCAGCACGGCTTGATCCGTCACGTTCAGGGCTGTGATGGCACCACCGACGAAGTCATCCGAACCCGGACAGTCGATGATGTTAAGTTTCTTGTTGTTCCACTCCACATGGAAGACGGTTGAGAATACCGAATAGCCATACTCCTGCTCCACAGGGAAGTAGTCGCTCATCGTGTTCTTACCCTCTACGGTGCCACGGCGCTTGATGATGCCTGCCTCATAGACCATTGCTTCGGCAAGAGTAGTCTTGCCGCTACCCGCACTGCCAAGCAGTGCAATGTTTTTGATTTCGTTAGTCTGATATACCTTCATATCTTTTTAAGTTTTAGGTGAATATTTCGTTTTGCGGGCACTAAATTAGACATTTTCCCACAAATCGCCAAAGAAATCTTTTAAATATTAAACTAAATTAGTAATTTTACAGCCGAAATGGCAGGATTATACATACATATTCCATTTTGCGGGAGCCGATGTGTCTATTGCGGTTTCTATTCGACAACAGCTCTCGAACTCCGTCAGAGGTACGTAGATGCCCTCTGCCGTGAGTTAAATATGAGGAAGGGGGAATTAGGAATCAGAAATGATATTCATACCATCTATCTGGGTGGAGGCACGCCATCACAAATCACCATCCCCCAACTACGTCAGCTCTTCGATACGATTTATAAATATAATAAGGTGGCGACGGATGCGGAGATTACCATCGAATGTAACCCTGACGATGTAACTGATGCGTTTGTGGAGGGGCTGCAGACTCTGCCAGTCAACCGCATCAGCATGGGGGCTCAGACCTTCGATGATACCCGTCTGAAGTTTCTCCACCGTCGCCATACTGCCTCACAAGTGGTCGAGGCCATCGATCGCTTCCGTAAGAATGGCTACACCAATATCAGCATCGACCTGATGTACGGCTTTCCAGACGAGACTTTAGACGACTGGAATCATGATATAACCCAGGCCCTTTCGTTCAAGGTGGAGCATCTGTCGGCCTATTGTCTGACAATAGAGGAAGGCACCCCACTCCAGCAGATGCTTCTTGACGGGAAGATCATGGAGAACGACGAAGAACTCGAACGGCAGATGTACGAGACTCTCATCGACCGTCTCGAAACCGCAGGTTATGAACACTACGAGATTTCCAACTTCGCCCGCCAAGGCTACCGCTCACACCATAACTCCAGCTACTGGAATGGTACTCCCTACATCGGCATCGGTGCAGCAGCCCACTCCTATGATATCCGCACCCGCTCGTGGAACGTGAGCGATCTCCACCAGTACATCGATAATATCCAGCGAGGCAAGCGCCCCTACGAGGAAGAACTACTTGATGATGATACCCGCTATAATGATACCATCACTGTCGCCCTACGCACCCGTGAGGGCCTCGACCTCACCACCCTGTCTGAGAGACACCGCTCATATTGCCTCCAGAACGCCCGTCGCTTTCTCAACGATGGTCTCCTGACCTTAGACAGCGTTTCGCGATTCCTCCATCTCACCCGTCGTGGCCTTTTCGTCAGTGACATGATCATGACCGAACTCATCGGACAGTAATGGCAACGTCATCATTCTTTTCACATATAATTAATGTAATTGCTTTACTGGGAAAGTGAAGTAAGTATCTGGATAAGATTCTTCTCTTAATGTGAAATGCCACCACTCTGTATCAAGGGGCTTGTAACCATGACGGAGCATCGCCTGACGCAGAATCATACGGTTCTTAAACTGTTCGGCAGTAATGGATCGCCCACTGGGACTCTTGTGATTGTCGCCCGTATATTCACCCGTCACAGGATTACCGCAGAAATCAGGATGACTCTCTGGACCAAACCAGTCGAAAGTCCCTCCCATATCCAGTTCCTTTTCGGTTTGCATATCGAAAAGTGTCAGATCAACAGTCGAGCCGCGTGTATGGCCACTCTTTGCCATAATATACTCCTGGTCGAAGAGCACACTTTTGTCGAGATCAGCATAGAAGTAGGACTTCATCAGCGTATCAGGAATATCAGCAGCCCAGCGAACAAAGTGATCAACGCCCATTTGCGGACGATAGGCATCATAGATCTTCAGACGGAACCCCAAGGCTTTCACGTCATCACTCACAGCACGAAGACTATCAGCAGCCTTCTTGGTCATCAGTGCTGTCGGCTCCAGATAGCCGTCAATGCGCTTTCCCACAAAATTGTAGGTACCAAAGTATCGAATCTCTAAAATCGCATCCGGCACCACATCCGTCAACGTTACGAACCCACTGGCGTCCTCAGCCATAGGAACAGCGCTTTCGTTATTATGAGAACGGCAAGATATGACTATCAGGGCGACAACCATCACAATTTTAACGATTGGAAATCTTATCATTCAATGTCGAATAGTTTTATAAAGCCTGTCATCGTGAGAATCTTCTGCACCTCACCGTTAACGTTTTTCAGGACTAAGCGTCCCCCTTTGGTTGCACTTAACTTCTTCAGTTTCAGCAAACCGCGAAGAGCAAGGCTACAAAGATACTCCAAATCCTTGCAGTCAAGCACGATAGATTTGTCAATGTTCTCCTCAAGCACCTTGATATCCTCCATAAATTGTGAGGCCTCGTTGGTATCGAGCCACCCAGATAGGAGACCGACATAGGTGCCGTTTTGTTCTTTAATCTCAATATTCATATTGTTACGGGTTTAAAGGGGTTAAAGGATAAATAATGTTCACAATCAGGATATTAGCTGCAAGGATGATGAAATTCATCAACAGACCGATGCGCATGAAATCGCTGAAACGGTAACCACCAGGGCCATAGACCAACATGTGTGTGGGCGAACCAATAGGCGTAGCAAAACTACTGCTAACGCTGACCATCAGGGCAATGAGGAAAGGATAAGGCTCGTAGCCCAGTTTCTCGGCAGCCTGATACATGATGGGGAAGAACATAGCACCTGCCGCCGTATTGGAGATAAACTCTGTAATAAAAGTACCCACCAAGCAAATGGCCGTCATCACCACAATAGGATTCGTGCCACAGACATCAAGGATGCCGAAAGCCAAACGTTCGGCAATACCTGTCTTTTGGATGGCGACACCTAAGACCACGGAACCGGCGAACACCATCAGGATCTCCCAATTGATGGCCTTCATGGCCTGATCCACATTACAGCAGCGGAAGATAATCATGGCCATCGCTGCAAGGAAGGCACACTGCAATAGAGGGATGACATTGAGGGCCGAGAGTACCACCATTGCAATCATAATCGTGGTGGAGATAAATGTCTTCTTGCCAATGTTTGGCACCTGGGCCGAGTCGAAGAACTGCAGTTGTGAAGTCAGTTGCTCAGTCTCTATCTTCACATTTGGTGAACACTCGAAAAGCAGGGTATCGCCAGCCTGCAGTACCACCTCATGCGGCGACTCGTTAATACGCATACCTCTGCGGGCAACAGCCACAAGAATCATATTATTGTCTTTCTCGAACGTACTACCACCAATCTTTTTGTTAATCAGAACACTACCGAATGTAACATAAGCCGTACGCAACTGACGATTAGTATCCACCTCACTCATCGTGAACACATGGTGATCTGCATTCACCAGACCATGGCTCTTCTTCAGATCGAGGATCTCATCAATCTGTCCAGCAAACACCAAGCGGTCGCCACCCATAATCAGGTCATCGTCAGGTACAGGAGTAGTAATATCGTCGAAATGCAAAATCTCTATCAGGCTGCCACCTCGTACTTCCTTCAGTCCCGCCTCAGCAACAGTTTGTCCAATGTGCGGATTATCTGATGGTACCAACAGCTCTACAGTGTAGTCGCTGGTTGATTCGAAGGCAGCCTCAGGGGCCTGACGGTCAGGTAACAACTGGCGCATGGCGATAATGCTAAGCACTCCGATGAACAGACAGAAGAGACCTGGAATGGTGGTTGCCAACACGTTCATGGCGCTGCCCGTATGTTCCGCATAAAGACCAGAGATAATCAGGTTAGGTGGTGTACCAATCAGCGTACACACACCACCCATGCCAGAAGCGTAACTCAACGGGATTAGCAACTTCGAAGGCGAGACATTCAACTTCTTCGCCCACATCTTCACGATACCCACGAAAAGAGCCACGACTGTGGTGTTGCTGAGAAACGAGCTGAGGGCAGCCACTGGCAGCATCAGACGGATAACGGCCTTCGAATATGTCTTGGGTTGTCCCAACAAGTGTTTCACAATCCATTGCAGCACACCGGTATGCGTCAGGCCTGCCACCACGACGAAGAGTACACCAATGATCACTACCGACGTAGAACTGAAACCCGAGAATGCCTCCTTGGCATTGAGCACCCCCGTCACAAAGAGAATGGAGATAGCCCCAAGGAATACCAGGTCGGCTCGTAGCTTGGTGAACAACAATACGGTGAACATTGTGAGCACCGTAACAATGGTAATCCATGCATAGAAGTTAAAACCCCAGAAAACGATTGATTCCATAGGCAATTTGTTTTCAATATTTCATTTATAATGTTTTTATATTTTTTCTCATTGTCAGACGGTTATATCCGTCAACTGTCCGTTCGTAGCTAATCGAATCCATGATGGTCCGTACTAAGTGAATACCCAGACCACCGATGGCACGCTCATCAAGATCGGCATCTATGTCAACTTCTGCATACTGTGTGGGATCAAAAGCCATGCCATGATCCTTAATAACCAATGTCAGAACATTATCGCTAACATTAGCCGTCACCTCTACATGGCCGCGCATACCCTTAGGATAAGCGTAGTTGATGACGTTGGCCACCCATTCCTCCAAGGCCAGATTCAAGGTTTTGGCAGTATCTTCATTAATACCATATTCGCGACAGACAGAGAAGAAGAAGGTATGCATGCGCCCTACCTCGGTCATTTCGTTTTTCATAATAAGTCGTCGCGAGTGTGACGCACCTGCCGCCTGAGCCTTGCCATGTCGCACAAACAACATGGTCAGGTCGTCACCCTGTTCTGTTCCATCGGCAAACACGCTAACGTGTTGTTTCAGATAATCGATAACCTCGACAGCAGATGCCTTACTATTCTTTTCTACATCATGCAGCACACGTTGCTCACCAAAGAGTTTTCTGCTGCCATCTTTTGAAAAATACATGGTCTCCGTCAGTCCGTCGGTATAGAGCAGCAGTGCACTATCTGGCGGGAAATCGACCTGTTGTTCTCCGTAATTATAGCGATCCTCTATACCGATAGGCAGATTGGCTTCCACCTCCAGCAGGCGACACTCACCCTCGGGTGTAATCATCACGGGGGCATTATGAGCAGCATTACAATAGGTCAGGAAGTGGGTCTTCATGTCAAGCACCCCCACGAACACCGTCACAAAGACGAATGAGTCGTTTGTCGAGGCGATAGCGTGGTTCATCTCCCTCACAATATTGGCAGCACTCTGATAATTGCCTGCCAAGTTGCGGAACAGCGTTCGGGTGACGGCCATATAAAGTGAAGCTGGCACTCCCTTGCCTGCTACATCACCAATGACGAAGAAGAGCTCGTCGCCCTCGATAATATAATCGTAGAGGTCGCCACCCACCTCCTTGGCAGGGGTCATCGAGGCAAAAAGGTCAAGGTCCTGCCGCTGTGGAAATACGGTAGGGATCATCCCCATCTGGATATCGTGGGCAATCTTCAGTTCACTCTGTAACCGCTCCTTGCTGGCCGTCGTTGTCTTCAGGTCACTAATGTGTTGTTTCAATGCACGCTGCATGTATTCAAAAGAGTTTCTCAGCTGGAACAACTCGTCTTCAGAATGGATATCTGGCAGTGGAGCCTCAAGGTTTCCCTCGGCAATACTCATGGCAGAATCGGTAAATTGCTGCAAAGGCTTCACTAACCTATAGATAGCTATCGTACTACCCACGAACAGCGCCACTGTTCCCACAATAAAGATGACTATTCCATACAAAACGAGACGACCGTTCAGGGGAGCCGTCATGCTATCTTTCGAAAAATAGAAAAACACCAAAACAGCCGTGAGGAATACGCCAGCAGCAATAGCCAAAATAGAAAAACTCAATCTTGCCGCAAACGACTTCCTCCATGCTAAGTCATATTTATACTCAAAATTCGGTTCTTCAATCACACGTCGTTATATCTCGATTAATTAATCACTTATACTTATAGTTTGTTGGCAAATGTACGAAAAAACAATGATGTTAACAACAAAATTAACATCATTTAGGTATTTTGAGATTCGCGTATGAAAAAAGATACATGAGGATTGCTCAGACCCGATAATTACCTCACTACCACGACCAGACTATCAGCCTTTACTCTGGCTTGTAGCCACTCGCGTAGTATCTGATTGTCTGCATGCGACAACGGCTTTCCATGAGAAGTTTCGATAATGGCTGCAATATAATGACCAACGACCGCAGTATCTCCCTTAATCTCGGCCACACGCGACAGAGTCAGACTTCTGACCTGCGGGAAGAGAAGAGTTATCTCTGGACGGATATCCTTAGAAAGTGATTCATAACGGGTATATTCGCCAAGTTGGCTGTTAAGCGTACTCACCTGTGCCGAAAGTTTCACCATCTGCTGATGGTCGCTTTCGCGACTGGTGGTAAGGGTCGTCAGTTCATTGTTCAACAATATCAGACTGTCAGATTGCTCTCCTTGAATGACTCTCAACTGATAATCACCCAAACCGTAAAACTCCATCCTCTTTTGTGCCTCATGCTGCTTAGCCTCAGTGATCTCCTTACCTACAGCTACAACACGCAGCCTGAGACTGTCCTTATCAACACTGTTTGAGATAATCTGTGTGCCACGCTGTTGTAATTCGGACTTAATAAAACGACTCACATTATTATTAAACACGCTTTGCTGGACGATGTTGACGGTCATGAAGATAGCCGGAATCATCGTTACCAAGACAAGTGCAATCATGATTTGGCGGGCTTTTTTTGCCCGTTCTGGAGATATAAATTCATGCTGTTTGAATTGTAACAACCTGACACCACTGAATGTGGCCAGCGCAATAAAAACGGTATTGATAAAAAATAGATAAAAGGCTCCAAGGAAGTAGAGCCAGTGGCCTGTGGCCAATCCGAAGCCTGCGGTACAGAGCGGGGGCATCAGTGCAGTAGCGATAGCCACACCAGGGATAACGTTACCCTTACCTCGTGTACAGAGGGCTATGATACCTGCCGCACCGCCACAGAAAGCGATAAGCACATCGTAGAGCGTAGGAGATGTGCGGGCTAATAGTTCCGACTGTGCTTCACTTAGCGGGGAAATAAGAAAATAGATCGTGGCAGTGAGAACGCTGATAAGCGTTGCAACCCCGTAGTTCTTCGCCGAGCGTTTCAGCAGGTCGAGGTCGTTGATACCCACAGCCAGCCCCATGCCGATGATAGGTCCCATGAGTGGTGATATGAGCATGGCACCGATGATTACCGCCGTTGAATTAACATTCAGGCCAAGCGATGCGATAAAGATGGCAAAAATGAGCACCCACAGGTTGGCTCCTCTGAACGACACTCCGCTACTGATCTGTGCGATGATTCCCTGCTCATCCTCCTTATCAGGCAAGATGTTGAAATAAACCTTGATTTCTTTAATGACACTTTCCAGCTCCATAGATCATGCTCCTACTGTATTTATTCCTATTTCAGCTGCTTAATCAGATAATCAGATACGATGTCCGTTGTGCGATAGATGTTCTGTGAGAAACCGTGGTCGAAGTATTCCTGGATAACCAGTTCGCTCTTGGGCCAAATCTCGTGGAATCGTTCACCATAGGTGTAAGGCACCACACGGTCTGCATTGCCGTGGATAATGAGCGCAGGTCCCTGATATTTCGCTGCTGTCTCATAAATGGGCAGGCTGAAAGCTGTGCGTATATATTGGCCACCAAGTTTCAGACCACCCCATAGTTCCACATATTCGCCTGGATCGAAGGGATCATATTGCTTTCCCATCGTGTTACCACGTATGGCATCTTCGCGCAGAACAGCGGCAGGAGCCATCAGCGCCACTGCCTTGAACACCAGTTCACCTAATTCTTCACTCAGTTGTCCAGCCGTCATCGCAGCCACAACGCCACCCTGAGAATGACCTACGATGGCCAGAGTGCTTACGTATCTCAGGTCACGTACAAACTCCACTACCTTCTTGGCATCCTCTATCTCGTTGGGGACTGTCATGTCCTTGAATTCTCCCTCGCTCTCGCCATGACCATTAAAGTCGAAGCGGATACTGGCGATACCGTGAGCCTGTAAGGTATCGGCAATGAGTTCAAACATCGGACCGTCCTTCGTGCCACTGAAACCATGACAGAAAATGACCATCGGACTCTGCTCACCCTGCTTCAAATTCGGCTTCTGGATAATCGCCTTCAGTCGTCCATGGTCGCCGTCAATAAACAATGACTCACCTTTACTTGCGCCCTTATAGGCGCCTGTCGTCAACTCCTTCAGGTACTTATCTACCTTATACGTCAACACTGTGGATAGCTGCACTTGACCATCAGGTCCAACAACCACCATCGAGGGAATCCACTTCACACCGTAGGCCTTGGCAATGTGTGTCTCCTTGAATTTCTTCAGTTCACTCACCTGTGGATAGGTGATGCCGAACTTCTCGATGGCCTTCTTCCAGGCTTCCACGTCGGTATCCATCGATATGCCTATAAATTCGATGCCATACTGGCGATAGGTCTCGTACAACCGCACCACCTCTGGTGCGTCTTTGCGACAGTCAGGACACCACGATGCCCAAAAGTCGAGCACCACAGTCTTTCCTTTGGCAAATTTTGACAGTTGGATAATCTTACCGTCAGGTGTCTTCATCTTGAAATCAGGTGCTGTCATACCAGCCTTCACCAACTCTGTTGCATACTTATCGTCCAGGTCCTGCTGAGCGGACTGAGCCTTTGCTGCTGTTGCCCCCATGATGAGCAGTGCGAGCAATAATCTCATACTTTTCTTCATATTCTTTCTCGTATGGTAAATCTTTCGCATGATAGTTTCCTAATCAATAATCGTTACAATAACCTTTCTCGCGCCTCCGTAATTCCTGTACTCACAGAAGTAGATGCCCTGCCATGTTCCCATATTCAAACGGCCATCCGTAATGGGTATGGTCAGACTAACACCACTCAGCATTGACTTTGCATGGGCAGGCATATCATCTACACCCTCCAACGTATGCTCATATTCTGGACGATTTTCTGGAACAAGCCAATTAAAAATGGTTTCCATATCTACACGGACATCAGGATCCGCATTCTCGTTAATACTCAACCCACAACTCGTATGTTTGCAGAATATATTCATGATACCCGTCTTTGGCAACTTGGGTAGCTGACTCAGAATCTCACTGGTCACCAAATGGAAACCACGAGATTTGGGTTTTAGGGTTATCTCTACTTGTTGAATCATCTATTATTACCTACATATACAGATCTTCATAGAAACAGGCTACAACACGGGGAGAATGAAATTCCAAACAAGGTTCAACTCACCCTGCAAATCTCCCACATCGGAGGTAATAGCGATGACAGCGTTCTTGTCAGGCACTACAATGATATACTGGCCGCGTGCACCATCGGCACGGAAACAGCCTGGACGGCAGCGCCACATCTGATAACCATAGCCTTGCATCCAGTCACTGGTTTCCTTGGTCATGCCTCGCTCAGCTGCTTGTTCGATACGTGTGCCGGGGTTGATGCTCTCCACCTGTTTCTTCGACATCTCTGCTACCCAATCGGCGGGAATCAGTTGCCTTCCATTCCACTCTCCCTTTTGCAGTAACAATTGCCCCATCTTTGCCAAGTCCTCGGTCTTCAGGTAGAGCCCCCATCCACCACAGTTGATGCCCTGTGGACTTTCTTCCCAACAGGGCTTGTCAATATGCAGCGGTTCGAAAAGGCGGGGCATCAGGTAATCGACCACCTTCTCACCAGTCACTTGTTGTACGATAGCTGAGAGTATATAGGTACCCAAGCTGTTGTAAAGGTAGAAAGTACCTGGTTCGTGCTCTACGGGATGGGCAAGGAAGGCGGTCACCCAGTCTTGATCAGGAGTACTGCGGAAAGACGGCTCAATATCGTGACCGCATGACATCGTCAGGAGATCTCGTATGGTCATTGCTTTCAGATTATCGCTGACTTCTGCGGGGAGTTTGTCTGGGAAGTAGCTGATGACCTTATCCGTCAGGGCCATCTTACCTTCGGCAATAGCGAGGCCCACTGCAGTGGCAGTAAAAGTCTTACTGACGGAGTGGAGTACATGCGGCACGCTATCCACTCCCTCGCTCTGCCAGTGGCTGTAAATGACATTGCCGTCCTTTACAATCATCACACTATGAATGTCCATCGAGTCATCAGCAGCCGTCTGGAAGAATCCTTCCATAGCCTTGACCACACTGTCTGGAGTTTCCACGCGTGGCAGGTCGATAATCTCTGCTGTTTCCTTAACACTGTTCTTGCATGCTGTCAGCGCCATCAGCACTACAGCTGCCCATAAAAATATCCTCATTTTCATATCCATTTAGTTTTTTATTGGGTTACTTGATAAACAATATTAATTCCGGCCACAAAGATAGTGATAATTCCGTAATTATCATTAACTTTGCAAACAAAATATGCGAAAAAAATGATGACATGAATCATGGACTGATAATATTTGATTTTGACGGTACACTGGGAGACACCAGAAAGAATATCGTAACTACAATGCAGAAAGCCATTGAGGAACTGCATCTATCCTATCGCAGCGAGGCTGAGTGTGCATCAACAATAGGACTACCGCTGGCGGAATGTTTCAAGACAATGTTTCCGAACCTGCAGGATTCATTTCTTCCAAAATGCGCCGAGACCTATCGGAGAATCTTCAATGAGAATCTGCTGACCATCAAGCCGGAGGCGTTTCCTGGTGTTGTAGAAACCTTGTCCGTCCTGAAAAGTAGGGGCTATTTGCTCACAATAGCCTCTTCACGTTCACACAAGTCTCTCATAGAACTGACTCACAATATGGGAATTGCAAACGACATCTCATATATGATTGGCGCAGATGACGTAGAAAAGGCCAAGCCGAATCCAGAACCAGTTCTCAATACACTCAGGGCCATGCATTTCGAGGCCAGTCAGACGCTGGTAGTCGGAGATATGGCAGTTGACATTCTGATGGGAGTCAATGCTGGAGCAATGACTTGCGGCGTGACATGGGGCAATGGATCGAAAGAGGAACTTGAAAAAGCCGGAGCTGACTATATCATTGACAAGATAGAGGATATTCTTGGAATTACCGCCAATCGATAGGCCAATTTTCAAGAAGTTCCTTCAGTTTATTGACATTGCTGCGTGAAACGGGAATGGCATCGTGGCTGTGGCACATCACAAGTTGCATGGCACGAGAATTGGAGGAAATTTGTTCTACTTGGGCGAGATTGACCATGAAAGCACGATGGCAACGGACAATCACGG
>Ga0265298_10002766_pt1 | contig 23945 bp, 30 predicted proteins | sample AusTroGonzalo_MG_3_FD_193486 | JGI IMG/M metagenome (GOLD analysis project Ga0265298, IMG submission 193486) | Bovine rumen microbial communities from tropical cattle in Woodstock, Queensland, Australia - Gonzalo_01 | ecosystem: Host-associated > Mammals > Digestive system > Stomach > Rumen ...
GAATAAAACAAGGGTTTAGACTTGTTTTTCATGGTCTGATTTTTCTTTTCTTTTCTCTTATATAGTGGGTTTGTCTTTTCCGTTTTTGGTGCGGACGGAATAGGTGAATCGTCTGATAATTTGATAAATTGTATATACAATTCTCCTGATCTGAAAGTCGTCTGAAAATTCAACCGGAAAACCGGAATTGTCTGAATATTTATACATTTTCCCGGAAGCAGCTAAATTGTCAGATAATGGTAACTAATGTCTGAATTGTTTTTGGAGTTTGCTAAATTTGAATAGGTTTCAAGTTTTGTGTAGTGATATGTAGGTTGCTAGTGCTATGTGGTATTTTAGAATAGCCTTAAAACGCGTTTAAATGCCTTTTAAACGGCTTTTCTTTTTTAGTGGTAAATTATATCAACCGAAGCGTGAAACAGGGCTAAATGAAAGTTGTGCGACAATTTGCCAGGATATGCCTGAATTGTGTCTGTGCCACAAACAATTCATGGTGTTTTATACAATTCTAGGCTTATAAATTGTGCATGATATACTACAATTCAGCGTGTGAATTATGTATGGTTTTCACGACAAAATGTCAAATATATTTTACATTATCGGAGTGGGTAGGAATGTCATGTTTTTGTATCGTGTATCTATTCACAAAGTATGAAAATGTATAATTATGCAAAAATTGATGTATATTTATACATAACATCTGTTTAATGTTTTTAGGGTTACTGTAGTAGGGTTTATATCTATTCTCTTTCTATGTTTCCCGAAGCGGTAAACTATGTTTGTCTATTCTATAGTCATCTATATTTGTCTTGTTTAATATATACCCTGTTAACCTAGTTTGTTATCTATTGTTATGGTATTGTTTAATGTATTCTTTGTTAGTGTTTTCTATGGGTTTATTTTATTGTACTGTGTTAACCAATCAGTGTTAGTATATATACAATGACGACAGATATATAATTATAAATATATACGCGTGTAAAGATATAACCATACTATGTATGTTATTATTGTTTATATATCCCCAAAATGTATATATTTCACATAATGTGATAGTATAGTCCTATAACTTCACGATAGAATTATTCTATAAATCTACGTTTAGCGAAACTTTACCCGCCCAGAATGCCGGAAATCGTACATCCGTTCTATTGACCATGTTTATATATACAGTGTTAACCTCAAGACTGCCGGAATATGTTAACAGTGTTAACCCCAACGTTTATACGTCATTGTAGCATGGGGGAGTGGGGGGATAAATGGCACACGGAAATTTTCGAGATATTATCTCCAAAATCACCAACCGAAATAAATCCACTTAGAACTAAGAACCCAATCACTTAAGATCATTCAAGAGGACAAAGGATGGTCAAAGAGACACCCCTCACGCGTAAGGACTATTCTATAATGCAACATACTCTATGTAACAACATAATCAATTTTCACCCGAAGAGGACGATTAGAACATTAGGCAAAAGGACGCGAAGCGTTCCTTAAAGACCCAAATAGACATTAGAGATTGCCGGAAACCCAGTAATAGCAAGGCAATTAGGAATATCAGTACCAATACTTCGTGACACGAGGTATATTTTAAGAAAGAAAGAGAGAACAGAAAAGAAACGAAGAACGAAAGAAAGAAAAAGTAACAAAAAGAAAGTAAAGATAGAAGTAAAGTAAAGAATAGAGATAAAGTTAAGAAGAAAATTTAAACACATTGTAGATAATTATAACTCTGTGTTATTTGGATACAGTATAGTTATTGTTAAAAATTAAATAAAAATAAATAAATTCTATTTAATAGATTAATATATAATATATAGGGAAGCGGCATAGATTTAGAAAACCTCAAAAAAATTCAGACAAATAAACAAGTTGTTGAAATATTCAGACAATTCTGATAAAATGACCTTATAGACCTAATGATTCTGGCAGAAAGGGGGTTGCGAGGATGAGAGTTAAACAGACGGTCGAGAACAAGCCTAGCGAAGAAGAGTTTGCCGATCTGGTAAACAAGTTTATAGACGAGTTCTGTCAAGGCGATGAAGAGAATGCTTCTCGAAAAGTGACATTCTTACTGACCTGGTTAAGCAAGAAACTTCCGAAACTTGACGTAGTAAAAGATCACGATTACATATTGCAGCTATATGACATTTACAAAATTCTGTGTGCGAGATTCGGGCGCGTAATGAACCAAAGTGGGTTCAGGCTGTTTACCGGAATATCAAAGGCGCAGATAGACAGATTGATTAGGCGTCAGACTTACGAGAGTATTCCAAGGATAAACGAGATATTAGAGTTTTGGGGAGAGATTCTTAAAGGCCAATCGGTCGATGCTTTACTTGATGACATGACACAAGCGCATAAAGGTGGCATGACACAGATGTTCATAGCAAAGGCTGTTTACGGACTCAACGACAACTTAGCACCTGAACCGTCATACCTAGTCAACGAGAGCGTACCGGTCGAGCAGCTACCGGATTTATCGGTCGGAAATTTACCTCAACTCGGACGAAACGACAAGGAATAGTCCTAGAACGCAAAATTTTGCCCCAAATTTCGTTTTAAATATCTCGGACGATAAAATCCTAGGGTAAAAATGAAGCAGGGGTAAATGAGCCTAATAGGTGGCTTAAAATTGAAATCATATTTTAGGGGGATAAATCATGGTTATATTCAATCTTGACACAACTCAATCTGACTTACAGATAGCAAGTGATATATATAATGCTATATGTCATGATGTTGCCGCAAGAAACAGTAAGGCCAATCTTACTGACGAAGAATCTGAGCAAGTTTTGGATGCCGATGTCATGACTGCTTGCAAAGAAGAGATCGATTTAACGACATTCAAGGTAGCGCAACTCTTATTGGTTCAATCCGACAGAGGAATGGTTCAATTTGGGGGTGATGACATTTGAACAAACAGTTGGAGAAGAAGATTGACGAATACAGAGCGTTTTGGAAAACACCTAACCTTAGTGACGAAGATAGGATGAAGTGTATTAACGCTTTTACTATGGCTACCAAAACGGCCTATGATATTATCGAGAGCGATGGCGATTTGAAGATTGCCCGAATGTTAGGTGGAGAAGTCAAGGGTTATATCGAGAAGTATTGTCAGAAAAAGACGAACGGAACAATTTGGGAACTCGAAGCATACGGACAGAGAAAGCAGACATCTTTTGACATCGTGGAGAATTATTACGAGATTCTTCTTTGCGAAGCAAAAACAAAAGTATTTGATAGTTACTGCCTGTATTTAGAGAAAAATCGACCCTACTTCGAGAGGTTTTATCTTCCGCGCAGAAAGTGCTTCATGAAAATTGGATTGGTGCAGGGCTTGCAAGACTTGTTGGATGATGTGCTTGACATCCTCATGGTTTCAATTATACCTGGCGGGGGCAAGACCACACTTGAAAAGTTCTTTCATTCTGCGGTGTGCGGTTGGTTTCCTGATGAATACAATCTGTTTTATAGTCATTCCGGGAGTATCACAAAAATGTACTATGACGGAATGCTCGACATCCTGACTAACGATGTTGAGTACACATGGAAAATCATCTTTCCAAACTGTACGGTTACTTCAACCAACGCTACGATGGAGCAGATCAATATAAACAAATACAAGCCGTTTCCCAACGTGCAGACAACTTCCATAGGAGCAAAAACGGCCGGACGTGTAAGAGCGTCAAAATTCTTGTTTGTTGATGACCTTATCGGACGTATTGCAGAAGCACTCGACAGAAATATCCTGGATAAAATATGGTCGAGTTACACAACTGATGCAAGGCAACGTAAGGTTATGGACAGAAACGAACGACCTTGCAAGGAGTTGATTCTTGCTACCAGATGGTCTGTAAACGACCCTATCGGCAGACTTCTTAGAGTTGAGAGTTACAAAAACAATCCACGCATTAGGGCAATAGCCGTTCCTTGTTGCGATAAAAAGACCGGAGAAAGCAATTTTAACTACGACATAGGCGGTTTCACCAAAGAGTTTTTTGACGATATAAGACTGACTATGGACGAGATCAGTTTTAAGTGCTTGTACGACAATGACCCTATCGAACGAGAGGGTATCTTATATCCGGCAAACGAATTAAGGCGTTATCATTCGTTACCCGTTATCGAACCTGATGCGGTTAAAGCTGCTTGCGATACAAAGACTACCGGTGTTGACTACATGGCGATGCCGATACTCAGACAGTACGGAGAGGATTATTACCTTGTCGATGCGGTTTGTGATAACGATACACACTTCGAGTTGCAAGAATCGAGAATAGCAGCAAAGATTGTCAATAACGGGGTTACAAAGACACAGTTTGAGAATAATGCGGGCGGTGGCAGACTTGCGGAGAACGTAAAGCGCATAGTTGAAAGACAGGACTACAGAACCGAGATCGTTTCCCAATACACCGGCGGTCGAAAAGGCGCACAGACGATTGGCGGAAAACAAACAAGGATCATCGTACATTCGGATTGGATTAAGAAACACGTCCTCTTTCCTGATTCAGACATTTTGCAAAATAATCGTGAACTTGCGATGTTTGTCGATTTTTTAGTGACATACACGATAATGGGCGATAACAAGTTTGATGACGTACCGGACTCTATGGCACAGTTTGCGGAAATGGAGAGCAGATTTGAAGTCGAGCGAAATTATGCGTCAGCAGTTTTCAATCCGTTATGGTTTTAACGAAAGGAGAATGCCTTGTACGAAGAGATAAAGACACGCCTGAACAAGTTACAGGATTTGGAAGTTTATCTGTCTGATGTAAACGATCAGATTGCGGAGATGGAGTATTCAAAGTATTGTCCTAAAGGTGTCAACTATAGCCGTGACCGGATTCAGACAAGCTGCCGTAATGACGGAATGATAACTGTTGTAGCGAGAACAGAGGACTTGATAAAACTCCGATTCCAGATAGAGCAGAACATAAAAGAGTGCAAGAGCGAGATACACACGTTGGTTGCCTACATTGACAGTGACGAACGCAGAGAAATGTTCATAGATCGGTTCATTGGACACAAGAGCATGAGACAGATAGCGAGAGAAAAAATGAAGTCGTACGATTGGATAAAAAAGCTGTTCAAAAAAAGTTTTTCAGAAATCGAAAAAAGGTGTTGACTTCCCCCTATGCGTATGCTAAAGTGTATGTAGGTAAGAGAATCGAATGCTTCCTTTACCTCCCCAATTTGAACCCTTACAGATAGCCGCGAGTTTCGCACTCAGCGGCTTTTCTGTTGCATTTTATTATGACAAGGAGCGCACATGGCTAATAGCGATTTTTTCTACAACGTAGTCAAGGGCGAGTTCGGCAGACAGACCCCGTACTACAAAGCGGAAAACGATATAATTGACGATACTAATGTGCTTGATGCGCTTAGTGCAACAAAAAAGACTTTTGAAAAGAACAAAACGGCAGCGGAATACCTTTGGAATTACTTTAAAGGAGATCAGCCGACACACTACAGGACAAAAACAGTAAGGTCTGATATAAACAACAAGGTTGTCGAGAATCACGCGTTTGAAATTGTCATGTTCAAAAACGGACAGACATACGGAGAACCCATCAGTTTTGCGAGTGTTTCAAAAGACAACAGTAAGTCGGAGTACGTTGATCTGCTCAATGACTATTGCCGAGTTGCATCAAAAGACACAAGCGACTTGTCGTGTGGTGAGTGGCAGAGTGCTACCGGAATAGGATTTAAGGGAATTTTCAATAAGGACATCGTTCTGCCTAATCAGGTAGTTCCTTTTGGAATTGTTATTCCTACCCCGCTTAACACATGGGTTGTTTACAGTACAGAAACACAAGAACCCTTATGCGCGTTCCAAGAATACGAGGACGAAGAAAACGGAACGATGTATAAGTGTTGGACACCTTCTTACGAATACACTTTGACAGAGGATGATATTGTTGAAAAGCAACCTCATGCGTATGGTGATATTCCAATTGTCGATTATCCGAACAACCAGAACTGTTTATCCGATATTGAAGTTGTTATCGACTTGCTCGATGCGATCAATTCGGTTCAGTCAAACCGCGTTGATTCGATAGAGCAGTTTGTTCAGGCATTCTTGAAATTTGTAAACTGCGATGTTGACGGAGAAATTCTTGACGACATGAGATCAAGGGGCGCGATTTCCGTACATTCAAAGCAGGGGGATGCGGGAAACGCGGATGTTGGCGTTCTGTCTATTGAAATGAATCAGCAGAACGGACAATCCGCAAAAGACGATATGTGGCAAAGCACAATGTCAATTCTTGCAATACCTAACAAAGAGGGAAATACCGGTGGCGATACCCAGGGTGCGGTCGAACTCCGCAACGGTTGGGATTTCTCAAAAACAAGAGCGAGAATCAAAGATGCTTTTGTAAAGAAGTCGGAGAGAAGATTTGCAAGGCTTATCACAAACCGGTTAAGGATCGTTCTTGGTGAGACGCAGTTTCCTTTAACCGAACTCGACTATGACGTACATATCGTACATAGTCCTACAGACAACCTTTATACCAAAACACAGTCGCTTGTTCAGCTTCTTTCGGCCGGAATCGACCCGCTTGTTGCTATTAAGACTTGCGGACTTTGGAGCGACTGCGAAAAGGTATTTGTTCTTTCAAAACCTTATCTTGATGCGAAATACAAGACCGTTGAAGAAATGGTTGATGCCGAAATCGAGAACAGGGGAGTTAAAGATCAGGAAGCGGTTGCAAAACAGATGCTTGACGACATGAACAACAATTCCGCTACAGAAACCAACAATGAGCCTACTGAAAGCTGATGAGTTAAATAGGTTTCATCGTTATTTCGAGGAAATACCACTCGATGAAGCAAAAATACAATCACGATTAGATTTAGCCGACAAGATTCTGGAAGCGTTTGCTGCGGTGTTTGCGAGTATAGCGGAACTTGCACCGAAAAAAGCAGACGATGACTCAGAAGAATGGTGGCTTTTCTTTTACGATGAAGCATCAGAGTTTTATTGGGAAACGCTAGAGGACTTTGGATTTACTGACGATTACTGCAAGGAAAGAGCAGAGGTTGCTTCAAAGCAGATAGTCGATACCGTAAAAGAAGCCTACGAAAACGATAAACTTGACGAAGCACTTACGAACGACAAGTTGATTCGCATAGCGTGGACAGAAACAAACATAATAGAGAACCACGATCTCAACGAACGTCAAAAGGCAGCGGGCAAAACCCGAAAGACCTGGAACACGATGGAAGATGAAAAAGTCCGTATCGCCCATGACCTTGTTGATAAAGTAACGGTCGGCATTGACGAAGATTTTGACGTTGACGGATTTCCTATGGCCTATCCGTGTGACACAAGCAAAAATCCTCCGGCTGATTTAATTGTGAACTGTCGGTGTTGGCTGACATACGACTGAATGATTCTAACGGATTTATCCGTGGAATAAATAAGCACTCATGCGTAAAATGAGAACCACAAGAGGAACAGACCTCGTTAAAAAAGGTATGGAGAAAGGACTTAAAACATGACAAGACAACAGGCAGAGGAATACCTCAAAACCACTCTTGGCATCGCAGAACCCACGAAAGAGCAGATTGACTCTTTGCTCAATACCCTTGGAGCAGAAACAAACAAGAACAAGGATAAAGAGTTAAAGACACAGGAGTTAATCAATTCCCTTAATGAGAAGTACAAAGCAGCTACGGAAGAACTTGAAACCTTAAAGAGTGCAAGCCTTACCGATGCTGAGAAACTTCAAAAGGAATTGGACAGTTACAAAAGTCTGCTTGCAGAAAAGGAGAAGATAATTAAGACTTCTCAAACAAAAGCGGAACTTGCAAAGATCGGCATTACAGACGAGTATAGCGAGAAGTTCTTTAACGCTGATGGAGATATTGATTTTGAAAATCTCGGTAAGTTCATCGCGGCCGCTAAAGATGAAGCGGCCAAAGCAAAGGAACTTGAAATCGCAAACAACGCGGGAAAGCCTCTTTCGGGAGCGCAAAAAAGCGGTGACGGTTTAAGTCCACAGGAAAAACTTGCAAATGCGTACTTAAAGAGCAGACCGGACGGTAAGGCTATGTCAGACGCACTTGCGTCATTCAAATAACTCTACGAAAGGAGAAAACGACAATGGAGTTTAAAAACGTAACCATTGATGGCGAGATTGAGATTCTTGCCAACGATCATTATGTTGCAAAGTCGGTAGTTCTTGACTTTACGAACGTAACCGACACAAAGAACGGTGCAAAGGTAGTTAAGTCTGGCACACCCATCAAGTTAGGAAGTGATGGTTGGGTAGCTTCGAACGATGGCAACGCAACACGCATTCTTTACGGAGACGTCTACATCGACAATCCGAACGGTTCTGCACTTATCCACGGTTTTGTAGATAAGGCAAGAGCGGAAGCTGCAAGTGGACTCACATACAGTGGTTCAATCAGCATTCCTCAGATCACGCTTCTGTAATCTCGAAGAAAGGAGAAAGTAAATGAGAACTCGTGATATTATCTCGGCAAAGGCTATTGCCCTTGCTACATCAGTGCCTGATAGCAATTCTATCGCTTATCTCGGCAGAGTGTTCTTCCCCTTCGACAAGAAGATGGGTATGGACTTAAAATGGCTTAAAACACACAAAAACCTTCCGGTAACACTTAAGCCTTCGGCTTTTGACGTAAAGGCAGCACTTCGTTCGCGTGAAGGCTTCAATGCAAAAGTTACAGAGATGGCATTCTTCCGTGAGGGAATGCTTGTCAAGGAAAAGGACGAGCAGGATATTCTTCGCATTAAGGATTCAACCGATCCTTATGCACAGGATGTTATCGACAGCATTTTCGATGATGCAAACACCCTTGTTGAAGGCGCAAGAGTTGTTCCCGAACGCATGGTATGGCAGCTTCTTGCACCCAAGAACGGAAAACCCGCAATTTCAATTATCGGCAACGGTGCAGAGTACGCTTATGACTATGATCCTGACAACAGTTTCGTAAACAACAACTTTGTTTACGCACTCGGTTTATCGAACTGGAACAATCCTGATTCAGACCCTATCGGTGATCTTATCAAGGCGCGTAGGCTTGTAAAAGGAGCAGCAAAGCCTACAGTTGCAGTTATGAACAGCAACACAATGTCGCTTCTTCTTGTCAACAACAATGTAAAGAACTCGATTCTTACACAGAACGTCATTCCTAACATTGTTATCAACGAGGACGATGTTGTTGCTATCATCAAGACAAGAGCAAAACTCGATGTCATTGTTTACGACAAGCTTTACGCTGACGAGGACAAGACAGAGCATTCGTTCTATCCCGATGGCATGGTAACACTTCTTCCCAACGCACCCGTTGGCAAGACATGGTTCGGAACAACACCCGAAGAGAGAGCAGCTATGTCTGGAGAAAACGCAGACTTTGCACTTGTTGATGGTGTATTCTCGGTTCAGGTTTCCACAACAGTTGACCCTGTTAACACAAAGACAATCGCTTCTGAGATCGTTCTTCCTTCATTCGAGGGAATGGACAGTGTGGTTGTTATGAATGTCGGTGAAGTCCTTGACAAGACCCTTACGGGTACTGTTGCAGAGGGTTCAGCTTCCGGCACAACAAAGGTTACTCTTGATGCTGCACCTTCGGGTTACGCATACAAGGTTTCCACAACCACAGACAGTCTTGATAAAATCTTCTACGGTACAGACCTTTCGGGTTGGGCTGATTACACGTCAGGCGACAATATTGTAATCACTGACGGAAAGACATTTGCTATCGCACTTGTTGATTCGACAAACGAACTTGCTGTTGCAGCCGGACTGTTTGTAGCAGATTCTGCAACTTGATCGTGAGGTAACGCCTATGAAATTCGCACATAGCGTTTTTCTTGACGGAGTTTATTATCCTGGTGGGGTAGAAATACCCCATCGGGTTGTTGCTAAACCCGTTGAGGAAACAAAAAAGATCACTGCGAAGTCCGAAAAAGTTGAACCGGAAGTTACGAAGCGCAAACGCAAAGGCTTAACTGACGGAGGAGAATGATTATGACATTGACTGAACTTACTGCTTCGGTTGCCACGAAAGCACTGACTTATTTGCAAGAAGTCGAACCCGATACGGAACTTACGGCATTTCCGTCGTCAATCGTTGATTTTGTTATCGAGTATGCGATGGCCGGATGTCACTTTCCCAACACGCTTACTTACACAGAGTCGAAGAAATGCGACATTCTCAAAGGGTCGATTTCTTCGCTTGCTATGGCTTGCAACGAAGTGTTATCAAGGGTAAACGCAGAGGGTCAGACAAGTCATGGCGAAAACGGTGTATCGCGTCAATACGATGGATCGTGGATTTCTCCGAAACTTTTGCAAGGACTTCCGAATTTCGCAAACACGGTTTACTAAAAAACAATCGGGAGTTAGCCTATGAACACTTATGAAATTTTCTTGGCAGTTATGTCGGTGGTCACTCCGCTTATAACTGTTGCGTCATTTTGCTTTGTTGTGAAAAACAATAAGCGTACAGACGTAAAAGACATTGAAGCGAGGGTGGAAGCGATGACTGAGATTCGGGTTAAATTAGACTCGGTTCTTAAAGGCATGGACGAACTGAAACAAGAGATCAAAACAAGCAAGGAGACTGTGGCAGACCTCTCGGAGCGTTTGAAAGCCGTAGAGGAATCCGCAAAACAAGCGCACAAGCGCATAGATGAGATGAAGAGCAAGGACTGATACAATGAGGACGTTAGCGAAAAACAAGCAAAAGTTGTACTATTCTTTGTTTGACGATTCGGCAGAGCAGTACGAGAAGAATCCTGACGGAACAACAAAGTACATCATTATTGATGGTGTGTCAGTTCCGGTCGAAGTCGGAACACAGACAAACAGTTATGCAAAGCCTGTAGATTTCAAGGCAAACATAGCTTTTGGTGGTGATTCTGATATTCAGACCTACGGAATCAGTATCGGTGACTACGATGCAATTATTGTTACCGACAAGAATAAGTACCCGATAAAAGAATCATCATTGATATGGTTTGAAACTACGCCTGTTTATCTTGACCCTGATGAAAAGATAGTCGATCCCAAATCTGCGGATTACACAGTCAAGGCAGCGGTCAATACGCTTAACTACTCAAAGTTCGTGCTTAAAAGGCGCGTAAAAGATGAAAGTTGAGTTTAACCTAGACGAAATCGATAATATGCTGAATTTCATAAACCAGTATATGCACAAGGTTATTGAAAGCACAGATGTTATCGCTAAACGACTTGTAGACATTGGTGTTGAAACCGCAAAGGCGAATGTAATACCGGAGTATGCTTCAAACGTCTTTTTCACAGTAGAAGAAGATAGAAAACAGACAAAGGACATTACAAGGGTCAAATACACTATTAACGGACAAGACACTCCGATATTTCAGGAGTGGATAAACGAAAGCGGCCATGTGGACGGTTACGAAATCTCGCCACTTTTGTTGTCAGAGTTCGGTAGTGGTTGGTTATCCGATGTCAAGTTTGACGGAATGCAAGGAATTGTAGGACAAGGCACAATGCCAAACTCCAAAGGACACGCATTTGATCAAATGGGGTGGGGTTGGTACGATTTAAACGGTCAATATCATCGTTCTATCGGTGTCAGACCTACATACCCTATCTACAAGGCAAGAATGGCTATGTTGGACAAATCACAAGACGTAATAGACCAGGTTCTATACCGCGAGTTAAAGTAAGGAGTATTTATGTGGGTTACAGACAGAGAAAACGAAATCTATACCTACGTCAAGACAAAGGTAAAGGCGAAGTTTAATACTGCCTATCCGGATATGTTCTTTACGCAAGACGATTCACCGAATACACCCGCAAAATTCCCTTGCGTTTACGTTCACTTTTTAGCACCTTATGAAATATCACCATGTCTCGAAAACAAAACTGTTAACGCTGCAATAGTTACCGTGGAATTTGATGTCAAAGTCACAAATGCCATGGGTATCAATGTGGCAAGTGTCGTTTCTGATGCTTGCGTTGATGCGTTAAAAGAGTTGCAATTTGAGATTATTATGTTCCCTGAGTTTCAGAATATGGGAACAGAAACAAAGCGAAAGATATTCCGCGCAAGACGAACAATCGGAGCGGAAGATATTATCATGTGAAAGGAGAAAAAACAATGAACGGAATTAGCACAGCTAATACAAAGTTCCTTTATTGCGCGGAATCAGTTGCGGGTACAAGACCTACAAGCGGTTACATCCGTGTTCACAACTGCCGTTCCATTCCCGACTTCAACACAGAGCCTAATCAGCTTGATACAACTACTCTTGACAATACAGAGTGGATGTCAAGTACACCCGGCTTGAAAGACCTTGGCGGCGCAAAGGCTTTCGGTTTTCTTAACAATTCCGAGACCCGTACCGAGTGGGCTGCTCTTATGGCAGCTTACGAAACCGCAAAGGCATCAGGCTTGGCTATGTGGTTCTGTATCTTAGCACCCGATGAATCGGCATTCTACTTTACAGGCGAGCCTTCTCCGCTTGGATTCGGTGGAGCAGAAGTCAATGCGGTTATGGAAGTAAGCGGGTACATTACAGTTTCTCATGTTGAGGGATTCACAACCAAACCCGCAAGCCTTACATCCACACCCAACGTGGTAGCTGCTGTTGTTGGAACAAACCAGACCACAACTCTTTCAAACAGAGTAGGAACTTGCACGGCCGTATCATCGAATGCGGGCGTTGCTACTGCATCTGTTTCGACAAACACAGTTACGATCACACCGGTTTCAGCGGGAACTTGCGTAATTACGATCACAGATGGCACAAGTGGAGAATCGATCCCGATTTTCGTAACAGTAACATCAACCTGATAACGGGATTTATGATGGCAGTAAAGGTGAGGACAGGTGTTGCAACACTTTCTGAGGAATCCCCCACCAAAGATTACTCACCTTTATATAAATATGGGGGTTAGATAGTGGTAAATCTAACCTCTCCAATACAAAAAAGGAGAATAAAGATATGGCTAACACAACCACAGAAAAATCAAGCATTGACGTTGAAGAAGTAAGACCTATCACTATCACGGACACAGAAACCGGAGACAAGTACATCCTGGAGTTTAACGCAGAAAGCGTTAAGTTTGCAGAGACAAGAGGTTTTGACATTGATGACGTAGGAAAGTACCCCATGGCACTCATTCCAGAACTCTTTTATTACGCGTTCAGGATGCACCACAAGCATCTTCCCAAAGAAAAAGTCATGAAGATTTACGACTTTATCTATGACAACGGTGGTTTCCCTGAGAAGTTTGTTTCAAGGTTAAAGGAACTCTATCTTGTTCCGCTTACTAAGATGTTTGACTATGACAACAAGTCAAAAAACTCACGAATGACGGTGGAACTGTAACAGAAGAATACAACGCAGAAGAACCCGTCAGAAAACAAAAACTGACAGACATTTTTCTTGAATGTATGCCGAACTATCTCTTGTACGGCATGACCGCAGATCAGTTTTGGAATTGCGACCCAAGGGAATACGAGGTTTATAGGCACTTGTGGCATAAACGCAAACAGTCAATAAACGAAGATTCCTACGTTATGGCAACATATGTTTATAGAGCCTTGAACACGGTTATTGGGAATGCGCTCAGGTCATTTTTAAAAAACAAGACTGCTCCGGACGAGTGGCTAGATAAGCCATTTGATATTTACAGAGAAAAGACGGACGCAGAAATCGAGAAAGAAAAGGAAACAAAGAAACAGATTGAGAACGATCGAGTTAAAGCGAGCCTTATGGCTTTGCAGCGGTCGTTCGGCAAGTAAAGGAGCATCGGCATGGGTTACAAGGTTGATTCTTTGCAGTTGGAACTTACTGTAACGGCAAAGCAGACCGCAAGTTCGCTTAACAGGGTTGCAAATGCACTCAAAAAAATCAAAGAAGAAACAAAAGATATGAGTGCGCTTGCCAAGTTGCGTAAGGAATTGAATAATTTTTCCAAAGTGAACCTTGCACCTATTGCCGATGCGCTTAAAACAATTGCTTCGTCATCTGTCAAAGCGAGAGAAAAACTTGCGAGTATGCTTGCAGAAGTTGACAAAAAGGCAAAACTCGATGTTGCTTTTGAACCTATAGGGAACGCAGAATTTCTTAATAGTTTTACAAACGATATGCAAGAAGCATCCGACAAAACAGATGCTTTTGCTAAAACAGTAAACGCAAGCGCAGAGGATGTTATAGACGCTTTTGAACCTATAGGGAACGCAGAATTTCTTGAAAACCTTAACAAAGAAATTCAAGGTGTAACCAAGGAAATGCTTAATTTTGAAGCTGTTGGAAATCCTGAATTTTTCAGGAGTTTTGAAACAAGCATGGGTATGGTTTCCGATGCGGCAAGTCGGATTTCCGGAGCGGAAAAAGATGCAGACGATGCAGCAAAACGGTTCAAAGAAACCTTGAAAGAACAAGGCGATGAACAGGCTCGTATCATTAAACTTGCAGAAAAAGAATTAAGCGAATTAAAAGCAACGAATAAAGAACTCGACAAGACCGGAAAAACCGGAAAGAAAAGTATGCTTGGACTTGAAAAGTCTATAGGCGGGGCATATAAAGCGTTAAAGAGATTTGCCAAATACGCGGGTTATCGCGCTATCAGGACAAGTTTTAATGCTATTACAACGTCATTTTCCGAGGGTTTGGAAGCTGCCTATATGTGGTCAGCAGAAGCAGAGAATGGATATAGCGTTCTTGCTGACACCATGAACGAACTCGCAACGGGAGTTTCGCAAGTCAAAAGACAGTTAGGAGCAGTTGCAGGAGAAATAATGACCAAAATGGGGAGTGCGATAAACACAATCCTCAATGGCATAAATTCAATCGCAGATTCCCTTACGGAATTTTTTGCCGCCTTAAACGGTGAAGATACTTACATGAGGGCGAAACGTATTGATACCACATGGAAAGACATAGGCGATGACGAAAAGGACGCAACCCAAAAAGCAAAAGAATACAAAAAGGAACTTCTCGGAATTGACGAATTGAACATACTCGGAAAAGACGAGAAAAAAGGCGGTGAAGAAGCAGAGGAAATAAAAGAGCCTGAATACGAACTTGCAAAGGTGAACCGAAGGAGTTTTGCGTTTGAACTCGGTGCGAACATCAAGGACGTTCTGTTTAATTGGGATAATCTTAACGGAGAACAGATTGCGCTTAAAATCTGTGGTGCGCTCGGTGCGCTTACCGGCTTTGTTATTGGCACGTCTATCGGTGGCGTAACGGGTGGATTAGCAGGAACTGCCATTGGTTTTGTTCTTGGCGTTGGGATCGGAACAATACTGTTTGATGCAGAAAAGGCAAAATATGCACCCGAAACCGCAAAGATGGACATTATCAATACTGCTTTCGGCTCAACGGCAGGAGCGGCAATAGGATTTGCGGTAGGCGGGCCTCTTGGAGCAGCTATCGGACTTACAATCGGAGCGGGCGTAACGCTTTTGATAGATGCGTTGCATACAACTTACGAAGAGAGAATCTTCGAAGAATACCAAAAGACAGACTTTTGGAAGGATTATCGAGAGTTCATGGACGAAACGCTGCCCAAAGCACTCGAAAAGGAAAAAAACATCAGGTTAAAGATTGATAGCATAGACCTCAATCTTACGGATGCACAAGTTGTCAACCTTGAACTTGCCAAAAAACTTATCAACGATATATTTACCCTTGACGAAAAGGATATTAAAACACCAGAAGAAATTGAAATCCTAAAAAACAAAATAACCGAATTAAACGGACTTGGCATCGAGGGCGTTCATCTTGAATACATGGAAGAACTTGGTAAAGTTACCGGTGGCACAAGAGAAGAACTTGACAAATTGATTGAATCACTGCTCCATGAGGCACGAGTTGAAGCAGGAATGGCAAAATACGGAGAACTTCAAAAAACCATTGTCGAAACAGAACTCGAACTCATAGAGCAGAATAAGATTCTTGAAGAAAGGCTTGACAAACAACATACGGCTTATTTGATGTTGACCGGAGCGGAAGCAGATTATGCACAAGCAGAACGAGAAATTGCAAGTGCTACTGACGAAGCACAACGCATGTTCGGTTTATACAATCCTGCGCTTGTACTCGGAGAGGAAAACCTTGCCAAATTACAGAAACGGCAAGACGATGCACGTCATGCAGTAGATTTATATACACTTGCCATGAATGATGCAAACGAAATGGTTGAAGAGCAGAGCAAGGTTATCGAACTGCTTAATGAGGACAAGGACGAGGCTACTAAAAAATCCGAAATTCTTATGGGTCTAATCAATGACGAAAAGGCAGCGTGGAATAAAGACACCAAGGCCATTGGCAAAAACGATACTGCTCTTGGAGAACTTGACGAAACCACAGACAAGTTGATTGACACCACGGGAGACTTAAAAGACGGATTAAAAGATGTAAAAGACCAAATGGGTAAAACCAAAGACATGTCTCCCAAACTTCAAAAAGCCATTGATAGCATCAAGGGTTCGTTTAACAACCTCAAAACTTCAATCGCAGAATCGATCAGCGAACTTGGCAAACTTGACGAAGCCGGAAAGACAAAGCGAACGATCGAACTTGATTATGCGGTCGGGGTAAATATGCCTGACTCGGCTCTGTTTGGTATGCTTAAAGGCATGGGATTTGAAATAAAGGCATCGGGTGGTTTCGTTGAGGGTGGTCATCTGTTCTTTGCAAACGAGAACGGCAACCCTGAGTACATCGGCAACATGGGCGGCAGGACAGCGGTTGCGAATAGCGATCAAATGTCAGCGGCTATCGAACAGGCAGCTTATGCGGGCATGGCAAGAGCGTTGCAACAGTACGGAAACAACAACAACGGTAGCGAATGGCAAGCTATGAGCGGAGAGGAAATGTATCTCATGCTTAAAAAGAAAGCAACAAGTACATCAAGAAGGACCGGTGTATCGGTTGCATTCTAAAATAACAGGGCGTGGCTTGAAAAAACGGGTTGCGCCCTGTAAACTATAGACAAGGAGAAAACGGAATGGCGGCATATAATTACAAAGGCTATCTCATAAAGATATTACATGATGCACCATTAGGCGATTATGTCATACCGGAGAAGTTTATTGCATTTAACACTCCGAATAACCTTGTTTCAACAACGGATGTCGAAGCGTGGAGAGATGCGAACGGAGTTCTTCACAGAGAAACGATCGAGAAGCCTACACCGAAAGTGGAGTTCAACACTCCGTACATCGACAGTAAGTATCTCCAGGAAGTATTAGACGAAATCAGAAAGCGTTACGTGAATGCTTCCGAAAAGAAACTCCACATGAAAGTTTGGAGCGAAGAAAAGAACGATTACATTACGCAATATTTTTACCTGACATCAGATGTCAACTTTACGATCTACAAGAAGATAGTCAGGAAAGAATGGGTAGGTGGAGTTCTTACAGACAGGACATACTTTTTGTATAACCCTATTCGTTTTGCGTTTGTCGGTTACGGAAGTAACAGTAATTCATAAAAGGAGCAACGGTCATGATAACATATCCTTACGATTATTACTTTTCGGAAGATTCCGTACAGACAGATATTGTTATCACGGATGGTACGGCAAGTTATTCGGGAACAAGTCTTGTCGTTACCGGCAATACGGTTCTCTTTACAAATGAAAACATTGATTCCGAAAAAATGAGCTTACTCGAAACGCTTTGCTCAGACAACACACTTCGTTGGGGCAGATGCGAAGCGAGCGAGTTAAAGTTTACAATACATTCATCAGTAGTTCCCTTAGAGGGAACAGTTCTTAATGTGTATCTTTACTTCAATAACGATGCAAGTACGCTATTCAAAATCGGAACGTATAAAGTTGACAGTGATGTTGCGACTGCTCTAAGGACAGTAAGGGAAATAACGTGCTATGACGCGTTGCTAGATGTCTTGAATACCGATTATATTGAGTGGTATAATTCGCTTGATTTTGATACAATCAATACTGTCAAGAAGTTCAGAGATGCATTTTTTACACATATTGGAATCACCCAAAAAACAATTACGCTAGTAAATGATTCGGCAACAATTGTAAAAGTTGCAGCCGAAACGCTTTCGGGAACACAGATTCTTAATGCAATTTGCGAAATAAACGGCAGATTCGGTCACATAGACAGAGATAATGAATTTGCTTATGTCAAGTTAGAGCAAAACATTCAAGGCCTTTATCCCGCAGTTGACCTTTATCCGTCACCTACGTTATATCCTCGACATCCTAAATCAACTCCTATAGGTAGCGGTACGTATATTCCGCCTTTAAGGTATGAAAAATACAAGTTACCTAGCATTACGCGCTTGCAGATTAGGACTGACGATTCCGATATAGGAGTGGTTGTAGGAACAGCGGGAACGGATTATATAATACAGGGGAACTTCCTTACGTTCAATCTTGATGCGACCGCTTTGACCGGAATAGCAAACAATATTCTCGGAGAAATTAGCGGAGTAATATTTCAGCCGTTCGAAGTGCAAATGAGAGCGAACTTGTGCTTTGAAGTCGGGGATGCTATCAGATGCAACGATGATTTGACCGGAGTAGAGGGTTATATCCTTTACAGAAACGCAGTTGGTATTCAAGCAATAATTGATACGCTTAACTGCATGAAAGAACGTGATTACAAACTTGATGCAAATTCGGTCGGGTATCAATTTAATGCGGTTAATAATAGAACGGCATCCATCAGAACTGATGTTGACGAGGTTTCTGCGACCCTCACATATCAGTTAGACCCCACAGCGGGAGAACCTGGTGGCACTCACAATTCTTACGCTTATCAGACAGCACAACAGATAGGCGCTAAAGTAGAAACAACTACATACAATAACTTTGTAAACAACACTTATGCTACTTTCGTAACTCAGACAAATTCATCATTAACTGCAAAAGCCGAAAAAACAGTTGGCAATTTTACTACAGGTTTTTCTTGTACTCTTGATACGACGGGTCACACTTGGTACAAAGATAATCAGCAAGTGATGAAGATAGACGGAAATGGTCTGACGGTCACGGGAAAAATCGTTGGGTCGGAATTTATCTGTGGAAGCGAGAACTCACCTACTGCACAGATAAAGAGTAGCGGTGACTACATGATAATCGGTGGTAGTCTTGCTCTTTTTGATGCAGAACATTCAGGACAATATACTATTTCATTTAATACTGATGAATTTGAAATGAGTACAACAAACGAAATAGATATGATGATTTATGATGCGCAAGCATTGTATGCTACAAGTAATTATATCTCAGAGGATGATAGGTATGAAACTCGAGTTTGTTTAGGTTGTGATGACGTTGGAGATTTTCAAGCGAATAAAGTTGCAATAAATGGCTCTGATTGGGTTCATGTCGGAGTTAGTTCGCCCTCAATACATATTGGCGGGACAGGAGATAGTGGCTCGACTGACATATGTATTCAAGCGCAAAGCGATTCCAACATCGTGTTCAAATATGGAACAACGTCAGTTACCACAAAAACGCTTGCTGGTATACTTAACGACATCAGTTCGGCATCTAGTTCAGCAAGTGATGCTTACACACTAGCTTCGGGTATAATCAATAACATGTTACCTGGAATAGTAGTTACACTCAATAATCATGAGCAACGAATAACAGCACTTGAAAATGCATAAAGGGGGTAAACATGACAGTAACACAGTTTAGTAACGAGTTAGCGAGTTTTATCAACAAGGCAGACTTGCCTTTTGACGCAAAGGTGTTCGTTGTGCGGAGTATTCACAATGAGGTTGAGTGCAAGTACAACGAGTACCTTAACGCGGTCAAAATGGCACAAGAGCAAGCCAAAGCACAACCGGAAAGTGAGGAAAAACAGACATGAGTTATTCCGAAGCCTACACACCATTGAATTGGCACGATTTGCCGACACAAGACACGGCACTTGAAGCTGACAATTTAAACCACATAGAACAGGGCATTAAGACAAACGATACGAGGATAACGACTATCGGAAATGATGCTATGTATGCGGCAGACGTAGCGAATTGCTTGTTCGGTCAGCCTACAATAGACCAAGCAACAGGCGTTTTGACTTTTCCCAAAAAAGGTGGCGGGTCTTATACGCTTGACACGCTCTTGGAAAAGGTCGTTACGAACTTTGACTATGATGCTGATACAGGCGAGTTAGTTCTTTATTTCCCCGACGGAACACAGAAACGAGTTAGCTTGTCAGCATTCATAACCGAGAACGAGTTTGTTGATTCGAGTACGATTGATTTTACTGTAACGGGTCATAATGTTACGGCAGTTGTCAAGAATAACTCGATTGGCGACGATCAAATGGTCACGAGTTATCTGACGGATTGCCAAAGTGCTAAGTCCGATGCAGAACTTGCGGCAACAGCGTCCGAAACAGATGCGTTGAAGTCCGAGGGTTTTGCAGTCGGAGAACAAAACGGCACTCCCGTAACAAGTGAAAGTCCATACCATGAGAACAACGCAGAGTACTACAAGAACGAGTGCGAGAATATCGTAGCAGACCTCTTGCAGAATTACGGTGTAAACGTAGTTGGCAATACGCTTATATTTGGAGCAGAGTTTTTAAACAATTACACAGTAAGCGTAGTTGGCACACAACTTGTAATAGCAAATGCTGTTTAACGAAAGGAGAATGACATGGCAACTATAGATAGCGTAAAACTACCTGATAACAGCACATATGATGTTGCTGATAACTACAGTGGTTATCAAAAAGCGACCCTCACTACACCCCTCACCATTAACGGCATACAAAAAACAAATGTCGAGGGTGCGCTTGGTGGGCTTAATGATTATGCGGACGCACTCAAAACCGCAATCAGCAATAAAAACCTCGTAGACAACCCGTGGTTTACGGTCAATCAAAGGGGTGCAACCACGGTTACAAGCGGTTACGGTGCGGATAGATGGAAGTTCTCGGGCGGAAATGAAGCAGTGTTTTCATCGAGCGGAGTAACATTAAACAGTGTACTTATAAGTCAACTCTTTGAAAAGCAACTCCCTAACGGGGTTTTTACAGCAAGCGCTCTTTTTTCTGATGGCACAATCAGAAAAGGCACAGCGACAAAAAGCAACGATACAAGTGCTGTGCGACTTGTTGATGACGCAGACTTTAAGTTGACTTATGAACCGTCTTTACAACGATTTGACATCAATACGGCTGGTATGAGTTCGGGGTTAACAGTGAGAGCCTCCAAACTCGAAGTCGGCACGGTCAGCACGCTTGCAAATGATGTCGAGCCGAACTACACAGCGGAGTGGTTGAAATGTCGGAGGTATTTTAAGCGAATTTTATCGGGTGATTTGGGTTTAGGTATCGCTGTAACAACAACGCTGTTTGATTTATTTGTTGCAAACGATGTCCCTATGAGGAACGATTCTCCCACCGTTGTTTTAGCAGGCACAATTTCGCTACTCGACACCGCGGGAACAATAACAGGAGCAACCATTGTAGAGGGCGCAACAAACGCAAGCCTAAAAATCAGATTTACATCATCTTCAAACATGACAACGGGCGCGGTTTCTAGAGTACAACTTGCTGGTTATATTGACATAATCGACGATTTATAAAAACGAAAGGAGAATAAAAACATGTATTACACAATTACAATCCAAAAATTCAAAAACACAGACCCCGACGCTTCCTCAATGCTTGGATATGCTTCACTCCAGGCAGCGGAAAGCGCATGTTTCTCGGCGCTTTCATCCGCTTCGGCAGCGGGCAGCACTGTGAAACAGTGCATTTGCCTCGTTATTGACGGAGAAGGCGCCGTATATCGCCGCGAGAAATACGAGGAGCCTGCACAGGGCGAGTAATGGGTGAGCGCATGAATGGTTATAATTGGTTTGACATATTTATGATGTGTTACATCGGGTTAGCGATAGTGCTAATCATAGTCTATGCAATTATATCTGTTTATGAAAGAAAGATACGGTGAGGCGATAACACCTGAAACACCACACCCAACTATCCTTGTGTAGAAAAAGTTGAGATTTCCGTCAATGGCTGGTCTGAATGGACTAGCTTGGCGGTTTTCGTATTATCTTGAAAGGAGATATTATATGAAAGGCAAATGGGATTTGAAGTCAATCATTACTATTATTGTTGTATCAGTTCTTTCAGCAGGCGTGTTGGGATTTGTTGTAGCAGTTATTGCTAAATGGGTAGCACCGGATAACCCTTTTGCCAAAGAACTGTTAGATGATTTCTCAAAGGCCGTGCTGATGATTCTGACGTTTTACTTTGCCAGAACAGCAAAACTTAACGAAAAGGAGAAAGAGTAGGCTTTAGTGGTTTACATTTATGTGAGCGTATGATACAATAAACAAAAATACAAGATAAAGGAGAATTTATCTATGAATGAACATTTTGCAAGCGAGTTGCTCCACGAGGTTAAAACGAGTAGCAAGCGATGGTTCATAATATCCATGATAGAATTAGGGATTATTGCTATTTTGACTTTCTTGCTAATTGTTACTCCGATAGACGAATACTCCATTGAACAAGAATCGGACAACGCAAGCACAAATATAGTAGGTGGTAGTTATTATGGCAGCGAAGCAGAGGATTTCTTACAAGAGGCGCAGAGGTAGCAGTAACAGAAGAAGAACCGTAATCAAGACCAGAAAAAGATGAGTTTGTTTCGAGGGCAAGGCATGAATCACATTCAAATCAGAGATTTTGTTAAACCGGAACTCGATAGGTTTAGAGAACTTTGCAACTTTACCGATGACGAGTTGACTTGTTTTAACTTCAAAGCAAAGAACATGACAAATGTGCAGATTTCGATGGAAATGTGCGTGTCCGAAGCGCAAGTTGATAAATTGGTCAGACGTGTTAAAAACAAGATCATCAAAGTCTTGTGATAAAAAACAAAAGGGGGTCAAAAATGAAACCGCAAGTTGTAACAAGGCAGTTTGAAGAGTATGTAAAGAACCATTGTTGCTATCTATGGGGAGCAAGCGGACAAAAGGTAATTGATACTTCGTTCGGTGACATTCTCCGGATGGAAAACTCGGACAAGTATAACGCTTGCAAAGTTATCAATCATGTTAAAAATTTGATTGATGATGGCATAGATTTATCAAAGGCTCTTTTTTTTGACTGCTCAGGAATGGTTATAAAAGGCCTTGACGACCATAAATTGTTTTATGGTGACGCTACGGCTGACAAGTTATACAACTTAGGCACTCCGATCAAACTCAATCAAGTTCAAGAGGGAGATTTGGCATTTAAGGGTACTGACAAAAACAAGGGTCATGTCGGTTGGGTCGGCAAAAACAATTCTGTTATTGAAGCGAAAGGACGCGACAGGGGCGTTGTTTGTGTTTCAGATGTATCTAGTTGGGATTACGTGTGCCACTATACTTGGTTTGATGAGTTGGTTTTAAACCGCAAACTAAAGGTTGGAGCAAAAGGGAAAGATGTCGAAAACTTACAAAAAGCATTACGATCACACGGCTTTGAGTGTAAGGTAGACGGAGACTTTGGAAAAAAGACAAAGGCAGCGGTTACGGCTTTTCAGAAAGCTGCAAAGTTACTGGTTTTAACCTACGGAACTGTAGCACAGAAAACGGCTAATGCGCTCGGATTTACTTGGATAAAGCAGTAAGAATTTAATAGACTTTTATTATGAGAACCCTACGAGTTAGGGTTCTTTTTTTGTGCAATAATTTAATCAGCAAAGGAGATTTTGAATATGTGGAAAGAGTATCAACCCAATCCTCATGGACGTTTGGTCGGAGATTGTGTCGTTCGCGCAATAAGCGCAGCGCAGGATTTGCCGTGGTATGACGCATATGACATTCTCGCACACTATGGTCGGATGTTTGGAAATCTGCCTAACGCTAATGATGTTTGGGGAGCGTATCTGAAAGACGAGGGTTATTCTCGGCACGTCATTCCTGATACTTGCCCCGATTGTTACACAGTAGAGGACTTCTGCCGTG
>Ga0265298_10002768_pt1 | contig 23942 bp, 8 predicted proteins | sample AusTroGonzalo_MG_3_FD_193486 | JGI IMG/M metagenome (GOLD analysis project Ga0265298, IMG submission 193486) | Bovine rumen microbial communities from tropical cattle in Woodstock, Queensland, Australia - Gonzalo_01 | ecosystem: Host-associated > Mammals > Digestive system > Stomach > Rumen ...
CGGCGGCGTCCATGCGACGCTCCTGCCGGATGAGGCCGCCGCCCACGCGGACGCCGTATCGACCGGATTCGCGGAAAAAACGTTCCCGGAGCTCTGCCGGGACTTCGTCGCCGGGCAGCTGAAGCCGCTCTACGCACAGCCGCCGGGTCCGCAGGATCTGCGCGGACTGCCGATCGCCCGCCGCGACCTTCAGAAGAGATTCGGCTACATGATGCCGAATACGATGTTCGCGACGCGCGGATGCAGGAACTGCTGCGATTTCTGTGCGGTCGTGGGGGCTCATTTCGGCTGGAGCACACGCCCGGTGCAGGAGGTGATCGACGAGATACGGAGCCTGCCGGGAAGCCGGTTCGCGTTCAACGACGTGAGCCTCTGCGAGGACCGCGAATACGCGCTGGAACTCTTCCGCGCGCTGAAGCCGCTGAAAAAGCACTGGGGCGGCCTGATGACGACGAAGGCCACGGCGGACGAGGAGCTGATGGATGCGCTCGCGGAATCCGGATGCGCCTACATGCTCCTCGGATTCGAATCCGTCATGCAGCGGGGGCTGTACACCATGCGGAAGGGGTTCAATTCGCCGGACAACTATTTCGAGGTGTGCCGCCGCCTCCACGACCGCGGCATCATCATCCAGGGATGCTTCATCTTCGGTCTGGACGGGGAGACGGGATCGATCTTCCGGGACACCGCGGACGCCGTGAACGAACTCCATATCGATATCCCTCGGTACGCGCTCTATACGCCGTTTCCCGGCACGGAGCTTTACCGCCGCCTGAACGCGACCGACCGGATCCTGCACCGCGACTGGTCCTATTACGACACCCAGCACGTCGTCATCAAGCCGCGCGATATGTCGCCGCGGGAGCTGGACGACGGGTTCAAGCTGGCCTGGCGGGAGACTTTCTCGATGAAATCCATCCGTCACCGGTTGAGCGTAAAGCGCAAGGTGTACCCCGTGGCGCTCGCCGGAAATCTGGCCTACCGGCTCTATATCGGCAAACTCTGCCGCGACACCGCGCGGTTCCCCGAAGGCGTCGACCCGATGACAGCCGGAACCTCAACCGAAAAGGAGGCGCCATGCACCTGACGTTCATCCTGCCCGCGGTCGGACACAAGCCCTGCGGCGCCACGTATCCGAAGACATGGATCATGGAGCCGCTTTCCATCGCTATGCTCTCCCGGCTGACCCCGTCGGACTGGGGCCGCACGTTCTTCGACGACCGTCTGGGCGAGATCGATTTCGACCGGGAGACGGACGCGGTCTGCATCAGCGTGGAGTGCTACACGGCGAAACGGTCGTACCAGATCGCCGAGGAATACCGCAAACGCGGACGGCTCGTCATCATGGGCGGGTTCCAGGCCTCGCTCGCGCCGGAGGAGGTCGCGCTCCATGCGGACGCGGTCATCGACGGTCAGGCGGAAAACGTCTGGGGCGAGGTCCTGTCCGACCTGAAGGCCGGCACGCTCAAAAAAGTGTACCGTTCGGACGAACCGGTCGACCTGGCCGGGAAATTCCCGGACCGTTCCATTTTCGGCGACCGTGACTACGGGATCCTGTCGCTCGTCGAAACCTCCCGCGGATGCCGTTTCCACTGCGAGTTCTGTTCCATCACGGTGTTTTTCCGGCAGACGTACCGGGCGCGCCCGATCGAGGACGTGGTCCGGGAAATACGCGGATTGAAAAAGAAGAATCTCTTCTTTGTGGACGACAATCTCGCCATGGATGTGCCGCGCCTGAAAGAGCTTTGCCTGGCGCTTATGCCTCTGAAAAAACGCTGGATCGCCCAGCTCAGCATCCACACGGCGCAGGACCGCGAACTGCTCCGGCTGATGCGCGACAGCGGCTGCGCGGGCGTGCTGATCGGATTCGAGTCCCTGCAGAAGACAACGCTACGGCAGATGGGCAAGTCGGTGAACGAGGAGGCTGATATGGTCCGCAGCATCCGCAATCTGCGCGAATTCGGCATCTCCATCTACGCCACGTTCGTCTTCGGCTACGACGACGACACGCCGGAGACATTCGAAAAGACGCTCCGGTTCGCCATCGAAAACAAGTTTTTCTTCGCCGCCTTCAACCACCTGGTGCCGTTCCCCGGCACGCAGCTTTTCGAACGTCTGAAACAGGAGGGGAGGCTCCTGGACGAACACTGGTGGCTGGACGAAAAGTTCGTGTTTGGCGACGTTGTGTTCCGTCCGGCCCATTTCACGCCGGAAGAACTGGCCGGATACTGCCAGACGTACCGCCGGAAATTCTATTCCTTCTCCTCGATCCTGCGGCGCGGGCTGGACCCGCGCGCGAACTGCCGCGGCCTGTTCAAGGCACTGCTGTATTTCATCTCCAACTTCTCGCAGAGCCTGGAGGTCGGACGGCGGCGCGGGCTTCCCTTCGGAGACCCCGAGGAATGAGCTGCAGCGTCCGGTTTGCCCGCCCGGAAGACGGCGAGGCGCTTCTCTCCCTGACCCGGATTCCGATGCGGGGGACGGTCTCGGTGTCGTTTCCGCACAACGATGATTTCTTCGCCGCGGAGGCGCTGAAGGGACGTGATCCGAAACATTTCCTGTGGTCGGACGATGCCACGGGCGAGATTTTCGGGTTCGGGCTCAGGTGCGAGAAAAAGGTCTATTTTGATTCGCAGGCAGTCACGGCGGAGTATCTCGGCAGTCTGCGGCTGCGTCCCGAAAAACGCTGGAGCCGGGCACTTTTCCGGGGATATGAGCTCCTGCGCGAATACGACGCGGAACACCCCGCGCCCGTCTGCTTTACCACGATCGTCAGCGACAACACCGCCGCGATCCGAGTGCTGGAAGGCGGACGGTGCGGGCTCCCGCTGTACCGCCCGCAGAACAGATTCCGCACGATCCTGGTCACGCCTGCCGCGGTTCGCGCAGACACAATAATGAACAAAGATCTTGAGGTTTGCCGCGGCACGGAATCCGAGCGGGCGGAGATATTTGATTTTTACAATCGGACGGCGCGGCATCTGGATTTTTTCCCTGTTTTCGAGGGTGACCGTTTTCCCGCGCAACTGGAAGCATCGGATTTCCTCGTCGTGCGCGAAAACGGCGCGATCACGGCGTGCGGAGCCGTGGTCGATCCCCGGAAATACCGCCAGATCCACATCGACGGATACGCACCGTGGCTGAGGCTGTGCCGCCCGGCCGTCAATGCCGCGCTTGCGCTGGCACGCGGGCCGCGCCTGCCGCGTCCGGGGTCGGATCTGGACCACCGGATCCTGGCGTACTGGTGCGTTTCGGAGGACGGCAGGCCCGAACGGTTCCCGGTTCGCAAACGGGGGCGCGTGATTATCTGGAAGAATATGCCGAAAGGGGCGCCCTCTGCGCGTCTGGACGCGCTTCTCCGGGCGGCGGCGGACGCCATCCCGCGTCAATCCATGCTGATGCTTGCCGCGCACGAGACAAGCCGGTTTTTCCCGCAACTGTGCCGAATGACCCACTGGGGATACGACAGCAACCTCTATACCGTGTCATGGCCCGACCGTCCGACGGTCGACTGCGCAAACGTCCCGTACCTGGAACTGCTGGAGGTCTGAACCATGTCGACGCACGTCAGGATCACTGTCCCGGAACGTCTCTCTTCGCGGGAAGCCGCTGAGATGGAAGCGCTGTACCGTCGTTACTACACGGGCGCGGATCAGGGGACATTCCGGCGGGATCTGTTCCGAAAGGATTGTGTGATCCTGCTTTTGAACGGGGATTCCGTCGCGGGGTTCTCCACGCAGAAAAGGATCGAAATGCCGGACGGCACGCGGATCCTGTTCAGCGGGGACACCGTGGTGGACGCGTCCGAGCGACGGCAGTTCGGGCTGGCGGGCGCTTTCGGACACATCATGCTCCGGCTCATCCGGGACTGCCCGGACAAGCCCCGCTACTGGTTCCTGATCAGCAAGGGTGCCCGGACCTACCGGTTCCTTCCGACGTTCTTCCGTGTCTATGTCCCCTCGTACGCGTCCGATCCCGGGCTGCTTCAGATGCGCGATGCCGTGGCGGCGCATCTTTTCCCGCGGGAATGGGTGGCGGAGAAGGGGATCCTGCACTTTCCCGGCAGCAAGGACCGGCTGATCTCCGACGAACTCCGGAACGACCCGGAATCCGTACTGTTCCGGCAGCTGAATCCCGGCTGGGCCGACGGCGACGAACTCTGCTGTCTGGCGCCGATCTCACAGGAAAACCTCAACGAGCGCGCCGAACGCGTCATCCGGGCCGTCGACCCGGAATGGGATACCCCGTAAATGCCGCTGTTCCTCGCCAATCTCCTCTGGTTCCTGTCCGCCCTGCCGGACCTGATCCTGTTCGTCCTGCTGCTGCCGTTCCCTCGTCAGGCGCAGAAGATCGCGCTCCGCAGGCGCACGCCGGAGAATACCGGGGAGGTCCTGTTCCACGAACCGACCAGCGGATCCACCGGGCCGACCAAATGGATCCCGTTCACGCCCGCGCTGAAACGCGAGTTTCTGGCCGGCATCAACCAGTGGATCGCCCTGCTTTTCCTGCGGCATCCCAGGCTTTTTCTGAAAAGACAGTACTGGTCCGTCAGCCCGGTCCCCGCGCTTCAGGTCCCCGACGGGATCAGGCTGAAGCCCGACCCGACGGACGATTCGTCCTACTTGTCTCCGCTTCAGCGGCGCGTGTCGCGGACGATCTTCTGTACTCCGTACGGCGCGGGGTGCATTTCCGATCCGCGGAAACACGCGTCCCTCACGCTTCTCGCCATGCTTTCCGCGCGGGACCTGGGGCTGATCTCCGTCTGGCATCCGTCGTATCTGCTGATCCTGCTGGAACAAGCCGCGGAAACGGCCGATGAACTCGCCGCCGCGTTGTCAGGCGGGGACTGGGGCGACAACCGCACGCATGAGCCGATGCCGGACCGGGCACGGGAAGTTCTCGCCGCGTTGAAACGGCGCGATTTTGCCGCATTGTGGCCGCGTCTTCAGGTCATCAGCTGCTGGGATCAGGCGCGCGCCGCGGGCGATGCCGCACGACTTCGAACACTTTTTCCCCGCGTGGATGTCCAGGGAAAGGGCCTGCTCGCCACGGAGGGGATCGTGACGCTGACCTGGCCGGACGGACGACACGTCGCCGCAAGCCTTTCCCATACGCTGCATTTCCGGGCGTATTCGGAGGCGGACGATGCCACCGCGGACGATGCGCTCATCCCGCTGGACGGGGTGCGGAGGGGTGGCGTCTACACAGTATTTCTTTCGACCGGAAACGGGAGCGAGCTGTACCCGCTGAACGACGTCGTGAGGTGTTTCGGGTTCCTCGCGCGAACGCCGTGTTTCGACTTTCTGTACCGGTCCGGCGGCGTGTGCGACCTCCGGGGTGAGAAGCTTCACACGGGACAGGCGGAACGTCTGATCGCCGAGCTGGAACGGCGGTTCGCCCTTCTGTTTTCCTTCGCCATGCTGATCCCGGCGCAGACGCTGGATCGCTATATCTTCCAGTACGATTGCGCGGCGCCGCAGGATCCGGCCGCGATGACTGACGCGATGGAGGACATCCTGAAACGCAACATCTATTACAACGACGCGCGCTGCAAAGGCCAGCTGAAGCCGGTCGAGCCGCGGTTCCGTCCCGGTGCGATGGAGACGTTCCGGGCGCTGAAGCAAGGCGTTTCCGGCGGCGTAAAACCGCCTCCGCTCTTTATCCCGTCCGCGGTTCCGCCCGACGTCTGCTCCGGATGCGAAGGAAACCCGCCGCACTCGGATTTTTGGTCGCGTCTCCTCGAAATCTGAACGTCTTACGTCCTCCGCGGATGACGAGGAAGAAACGAAATAGAAAAAAGCCTTACCAACTTACCGAATGAAATCCTGCCAAGTTGCCAAATATGTACTTGCAAAAAGTCGACACAAAACCACGAAAAAACCAAGATTTGTGGAATCAACAACACAAACCTTGTTGACTTTTGGTTTTTGTGTGCTATATTAGAAGGTATATCACTGAAACCATCAGCAGGAGGCGGCAAAATGAGAATAGAGCGCAGGGAATACATGGAGCGTCTGTGCGGCTGGCGCGACAAGCAAATCATCAAGGTCATTACCGGTGTTCGTCGATGCGGCAAGTCATTTCTTCTGGAAATGTATCAGGAGTGGCTGCAAACGCAGGGTGTTCGGGCGGAACGCATTGTATCCATAAACCTTGAGGATTTGGACAACAAACCTCTTCGAAAACCGGATGCGCTCCATTCCTATATCAAGGAAAGACTGAAGCCAGGCAAGATGACATATGTTTTCGTGGACGAGGTGCAGTTGTGCGAAGATTTCCCCGAAGTCATCGACAGCATCTACATTCGTCCGAATGTCGACATCTATATCACAGGGTCGAATGCGAATCTCCTCTCCCATGAGATCGCTACGATGCTTTCCGGACGTTATGTGGAGATCAAAATGCTCCCGCTGTCATTCCGTGAATTCGTTACGATGCGGGGAGGAAACGATTATTCCCGTCTTTACGCCGAATATGTTGGAGGAAGTTCATTCCCGTATGCGGGAGCATTACTGGACTCGCCACGGGAACTGGGGGACTACCTTGAGGGGATATACAGCACCATCCTGCTGAAAGACATCGTCCAAAGGCGAAAGATACCTGATCCGCTGATGTTGGACAGCGTGGCCAAATTCGTGTTCGATAGCATTGGAAGCGAACTCTCGACGAGGAGTATAGCCGATACGCTGACATCCGACGGGCGCAAATCCGATTCGAGGACTATTGAGAGATATTTGGACGCGTTGTTGGAGAGTTTCCTCATATACAGGGTGGACAGGTATGACGTCAAGGGAAAACAGCTGTTGAAGACGCTGGAGAAATACTATGTAGTTGATCCTGGTCTACGCCGTCACCTTCTTTCGGGACGTTCGCAGGATGTGGGCCATGTTCTGGAAAACGTGGTCTTCCTGGAGCTGCTTCGTCGTGGCTGCAAGGTGTACATCGGAAAGGTCGGAAGCCTGGAGGTCGATTTCGTAGTGGAGAGCTCCAATGGAACGGAATACTATCAGGTCGCGGCGACAGTGCGCGACAGCAAGACGCTTTCGCGTGAACTTGCACCGCTTCAGAAAATACACGACCACTACCCGAAATTCCTGCTGACCTTGGACGAAGACCCTTCGGATGACTTCAACGGCATACGCAAACTCAATGTGCTGGACTGGTTGCTTCAGTGAGGAGCATTTAACCAAATACTCACAATTCAATATATAAAAACCTCGACCTCACTACGTTTATGCTCAAAAAACGCGATTTTATTCTCCGTTTATGCTGACAAAGTTTGAGTGGACAATGTTTCGTATCGCAAAAAATAACGGAGAGAAATGAACGGTGGACGGTTTCTCCCCTCAAAAAGAGTGGCGCTGTTTTTGCTGCAACTGCACGACCATTTTTGAGCTTAAATCACCATTTTTCGCACATAGTGAAACATGGTGATTATTTATGATTTGTGACACGAATCGTGGAAAAATCGTGGAAAGTTCCTGAGCTCAATAAAACCACCCTTCCAGCTCAGGCCAAGAGGTGGGTCCGTGGAAAACAGTGTCCCCGTCAGGATACCGCCGCGCCTTACCTTCCCATATCCGGGCCCAGCGACGGCCTTTGAGGTAAGAGACACCGCGTCGTCCGTCTGTTTTCGATGTTTTTCCACGATTTTTCCACGATCTGAGGCTAAAAATTGCATTTTGACCGCCATCGTTGAGTTCAAATAGCTCCATAAGGACAAGAACTAGGGCCGATCACACCCATCGATGCAACCGGCCCATCATTCACACGGACAGCTTTACTTGCGATACCGCTTTCCACGCCAGCCTTCAGCCTTCAGTGGAAGCCCATCTGCCCACGGCGGCAGACGGCACATCAGGTCGCACAGCTCCTCGACGGAACCGAAGCCCTCTGGAACTTCGGCTACGAGCTCGTCATGCACATGCAGGACGACCCGGTAACCGCGCGCCTCGACATTGAAGATTGCGTTCGCGAGCAGGTCGCGGGCTACCGCCTGTGTCAAGTTCTCGGTCAGCTTCCCACCGTACATGACGGCTCCGAACAGTTCGCCTCATTGACCAGCATGGGCGTGTTCTCCGATGCAACTTCCGAGCGTATCCTCGAGGAATCAGAAAAGGGCATTCTCGCGAGCTTGTGAGTATCGGACTCGGGACGCAAGTTTCCCCTCCATCCAAACAATCGTCAGCCCGCCAACTCTGTAAGGAGTCCGCGGGCTGACTTGCTCCCCATAATCATCTACCACGAAGGACAGGCAGGACGGTCATCAGGCCTTGCTTCATAATTATCCGTTTTCAGCTTCCCTTCTCTGTGCTTACAGCCTGGCGATGGCGAGGACACCCTTGCCGGTTTCCTCGAAGATTCGTTCCGAGGCGGCATCGATGAACGCTCCAGCGAACGCAAGTGCAGCATAGTCATCTGATCCGTCATCGCCGTACTTGACCGCGATATCGGCAAGCGAGAAGCCTTTAACCGTGACCGAGGCTGTTCCGGCGGCGTTGGTAAAGACGCTGTTGCCGTCAAGTTCGGCAACGGTAATCTGCGATTTGCTTTCAGCGAACCACAGCGTGACGGAACCGGTAGCGAGCTGTTCGACTTCATCAACACCCCAGTTGTCACAGAAGGTGAAGACATCGTTTCCGCCTCCGCCGTGCATGCTGTCGTTGCCGGAGCCGCCGACGATGACATCATTTCCGGACGCGCCGACGATGCGGTCGTTTCCTGCGTCGCCGAAGAGTCGGTTGTCGCCCTTGTTCGCCCAGATGGTGTCGTTGCCGTCACCACCAAGGATTGTCAGACCATCGCCCGTATATTCGAAGCGATGGCTGGTCATGTCCACGATATCATTTCCTGCGCCGGCGCGGATCTCATCGATCTGAGCGATACGGGACTGGCTCAGTCCGAGTTCGTCCGGCGAAGCGGAATAGATATCGTCCACGAATAAAGCGTCTCCATTTTCATCATCGGTCATCAGCAGGATATTTGCGTCTGTCGATCCCTCAATGATATCCGTGAGCTTATTCTTGCCGGAAAGAGTGGCAAGTTCCAAGGTTCCGCCCCATGTGTCATCCCCGGTGGAGCCGACATGCTGGGCGACATAGATGGAATCCCAAGTGCCAACGGCATTCACGAAGAATATGTCAGCGTTGCCGTCGGCATTGGACCTGATGAGCTTCGGTTCATCGCCTGCCTCTTCCGCGACGACAGGGGCTACAACGGTCCATTCATCGCCGTCATCGGCTTTGACGCGCATCTGGTAGTTGCCTGCAGGCATCTGGAAGGAGTCGAGCGAGTTGGAATCAACGACCAGCTGGATGACATGCTCGAAATTGTCAGTGGAGTATTCCACGATGTACTGCGCGGCTTCTTCGACCTTTTCCCATGTCTGCGTCTGCGGAGTGATGTCCGAAGGCGGAGCAACCGTAACGGACAGCTTTGCGTCGTTCAGATTCAGCGTATACTTCGTCCCGTCGTCCATGACGAACGGATTCCCGGTCGAAAGAATGCCGAGTTTTTTGCCCGACGTGTTGTTCACCACGGCAATCGAACCTTCGAAATCCGTTGCGCCGTCGGCGAGCAGATATGTTCCGGATTCCTGTGCACTGGAGACCGTGAGCGTGAATGTCGGGATTCCGTCGACGAGCGAGAAATCGTTCAGTAACGGCGAGGTTGATCCCGGCGCATGCAGGGAAATGTCGAAATCGAGAACGCTGCTTTTAGAGAAAAGAACAATCGCCCCTTCTTCGATGACCATCCGTCCAGTCTGTTTGCCGCCGGAGAGGACATAGAGTTCGCCGCTGGAATTGACCGTGGTATCGTTTGCCACGCCGCCGTCTTCGATCCAGGCCCAACCGCTGTTGACCGTTGTGTTGTTCCCGATCGCACAGGAGAAAACGTTGAGGTAGCCGCCGGATTCAATCGCGGTGTTGTTCGCGACGCCGCCGGAGGAAATATTGAGAGTGCCTTCAAAGTTGACCGTTGTGTTGTTCGCGACGCCGCCGGAGGAAATATTGAAATAACCACCCTCGTTGACCGTTGTGTCATCCGCAATGCCATCGTTGAGAACAATGAAGGAAGCAGCATCCCAGACAGTCGTGCCGCGCGCGATGCCTCCCGAGAAGACATGTGCTCTCCCGTAATAGCCGTTGACGGCGGTGTTGTTTGCCGTGCCGCCGAAGGAAACATCAAAACACCCGTATGAAATGACCGCGGTGTTGTTTGCGGTGCCGCCGGAGACGATGACCCAAGCATCGTCGCTGACTGTGGTACTGTTTGCGACGCCGCCGTCGTAGATTTCGAGAGAACCTCCATTTTTGACGGCGGTGTTGTTCGCGGTGCCGCCGGAGACGATTTCGACCAGGTAACCGCAGTCGACCGAGAAGCCGGAGAGAAGGCCGTCTTTAACATCAAGCCCGGTGTCGTTGATCGTCCCGGTGATGAAGGTTTCCGGCGAAATGACGAGTCTCCAGTTGACCCCGGCATCGGCGGTGACGTTTGTCGCCGTGCCGCCATTGACCAGAATCCAGCTTCCTTCGCCGAGCGTGATGTCGTCGACCACGGCGCCGGCGAAAATCAGGAGATCGCCGTATTCGTTGACTACGATGCCGGAGGCAACACCGCCGTCGGTGACATAGAGTTCGCTTTCGTCATTGATTGTGATGCCGGTGGCTGTGCCGCCCGAGCTGACGAGGAGCCTTCCGAGGCAGTCGAGCATAATGTCTGATGCCGTACCGCCTGACATGGCGTACATGATCTCCTCTTCGGCAAGCGTCATGGACGACATGACCGCCGCGCTGGAGAGGAGATGGCCCGCCGAACCGTAGTAGACGCCGGAGTATTTGCTGACAAACGATGCCTGTCCGCCTTTTTCGACATCCACGATGCCTTCGCATGGCGTCCAGACAATATTTGCCGCCGTGCCGCCGGAGAGGACATAGAGTTCGCCGCCGGGATTGACCGTGATGCCGTCCGCCATGCCGCCGGATTCGACTGAGAACCAGCCGCCGTTGACCGTGGTGTTGTTCGCCGTGCCGCCGGATCCGCCCCAGAAACTTCCTGTATCCACGATTGTCGTGTCAAGGAACGTCTCCCCATCGGGAACAGAAACTTCCATGCCGGAGGAAACGACCAGCCCTGTGATGGTCCCGATGTTCGCGACCGTGCAGCCGACAATTTCGGATTCATTGCCGTCAAGGTTGACCGCCTTGAAGAAGAGGTCCGTGTTGCGGTACAGAGACACGCTGTTTCCGTAGGCGGTCCATTCTCCGGTTTCGCCGATCCGGTAGAGCGCGGAAGCGATCTCGCCGTTGTTGTCGCTGAAATCCGCAGTGACTACGACAGGCAGGTTCGTCGGTTCTGTCGTGCTGAACCGGATGTTCGACACCGTGGGCGCGACGATATCTCTTTCCTGAACCGAGAGAGAAAGGGTTCCGTCGGTCTGTTTCAGCCTGTAGCTGTAATCGTCCAGGAGGAACACCTGGCCGACGTGAAGCGTGCCGAGGCGTTCCCCGAGGGGGTCCAGGACCGTAAGCGAATTGAAGGATACCGTACCGGTTGCGAGAAGATAGGTCCCGTATTCCTGAGCGGCAGAGACCGTAAGCGTATAATTCGGTTTCCCGTAGACGAACTGGAGATCGCAGACCGGAGCGGTCGTATCCGGCGTCAGTCCGGAAATGTCGAAGTCGAGGATGGAGCCGGAATAGGCGGAAACGATCGCTCCGGCTTCGAAGCCCGTCTGCCCGGTCAGCTTGCCGCCGGAGGAAACGTAGAGATATCCGCCGGAATTGACCGTGGCGCCGTTCGCGATGCCGCCGGAGGAGACGTTGAGATATCCGCCGGAATTGACCGTGGTGTTGTTCGCGGCGCCGCCGGAAGAGACCTGGAGATATCCGAATAAATTAACTGTGGTGTTGTTCGCGATGCCGCCGGAGGAAACCTGGAGCTCCCCGCCGGAATTGACCATGGTGTTGTTCGCGGTGCCGCCGGAGGAAACGTAGAGATTCCCGCCGGAATTAATCGTGGTGCTGTTCGCGATGCCGCCGGAGGAAACCTGGAGATGACCGTAGAAATCGACTGTTGTGCGGTTTGCGGTGCCGCCATTGTAGATAAAGATATTGCCGAAATATCCGTTCATCGCGGTATTGTCCGCCGTGCCGCCGGAGTAGATTTCGAGACAGCCGTAGTAGCCAACAAGCGTGTTGTCGTTCGCGGTCGTGCCGGAATGGAGCGTGGCGGAGGAAAGTTCCAGGCCGGAGAAGGCATTCGCGACGAAGGTCGCCTCCGCATCATCCGAAACATAGACATAACCGCCGTTTTCCGTGATTTCAGCGGCGGCGCCGCCGCTGAAAATGCTGAGGGAACCGCCATTGCCGATTGTGGGGGCATTTGCGGCTGCGCCGGAGGAGACATAAAGGTAACCGCCGGAATTGACTGTGGCGGCGTTCGCGACGCCGCCGTTGGAAACGGTCATTTCTCCGTTGGCATCGACTGTTATGCTGTCCGCCGTGCCGCCATCCATGACAAAGATCCGTTCTTCGTAGCCGATGGATATGGAACCCATGGATGCTGCTGTTGAAACCAGTTTCCCTGCCGAGCCGTAATAGACCCCTGAATGCTGGTTGGCAAACGTCGCATATCCGCCTTCCTCGACCACGACTCTTCCTTCGCACGGATTCCAGTAGATGTTCGTGGCTGTGCCGCCCGCTTCGACGTAAAGGAGGCCGCCTGACCCGACCGCCGCATGATCCGCGACGCCGCCGCCGGAAACATGGCAATAGCCGCCGTCGGCGACGGTGATGACGGACGCAACGGCGCCGGACAGAAGATAAAGTTCATGTCCCAGCATGTAGTTGGAAACGACGCCATCGGCGATTTCAAACGCCGATCCGCCTGAAAGGCCGGAGATCCTGGTCGCGGAATCAATATAACAGAACAAATAAGCACCGGATGCGATCTCGATATTTGTGGCGGTGCCGCCCGTCTCGACGACCATGGAGCCTCCGGAAACGACGGAGATGCGATCAAGGGCGCCGTCTTCGTAGACGCGGAGACATCCCGATTCCACCGTGTAATCGGACAGGACGCCGTCCCTGATCACAAAGGCCCTGCCTCCGGACGTGCCGGTGACGAAGGTGTCCTGCGTGACCGCCATGCACAAATAAGCGCCGGATGCAGCCTTGATATCCGTCGCGGTGCCGTAGGCGGAAACATACATCCTGCCGCCTGCATTGACCGTGACACCGTTTGCCGACCCGGAACCGAGGACATGGAAGTACCCTGCGGAATTGACCGTGACCGAGTTTGCCGCAACACCTTCTGAAATCCGAAGCGTGGCTCTGGAGTTGACCGAGACGCCGTTCAATATGGCGCCGGAAGAGAGATACATGCTGCACATGGAATTGACGGTCGCGCCGTTCACGATGCCGCCGGAGGAAACGCGCATGCTCCCATAACTGTTTACCTGGACATTGTTCACGATGCCGCCGGAGAAGACGTCAAGTCGTCCGTAGCTGTTGATCATGAACTCATTGGCAGTTGTGCCGGAGTGGACAGTGGCGGAAACCTTGTTGGCAAGCACCAGCCCTTCTATTGTGTGCGACGTGTAGATGACGTTCGAATTGCCTTTGTCTTCCACGTATCCGCCATTTTCCACGATGTTCGTGACGTATCCGCTGTCCACGGTCCAGATCCTCATCGAACCGCCGGGATTGACCGTAGCGCCGTCCACGAAGCCCGACCTGATATCGACAAAGCCGCTGGAATTGACCTCGATATTGGTCGCCGTGCCGCCGCCTAAGACAGTCATGGAACCGCGAGACTGGACGGTCGTGCTGTCCGCCATGCCGCCGCTGGAGACAAAGAAAAGCCCATTGGAAAAGACCGTGGTGTCCCTGAAAACCCAGCCGGAAGATACGTGTGCTGCCGAGGCGTAACTGTCGTTGCCGTTTCTTCCGAGCAGAGTCCCGGAAAAGACCGGGTGCTCGCAGTAGGTCACGGTAAGGGTGTCGCCAGCAATGCTCATCAGGTAATACATTCCGTCGACCTTCAGCACTTTTCCGACGCTGAGCGTGCCCAGATCTTCGCCCTGCGTATTCCGGACATAGAACAAAGCTCCGTTTTTGAATTTTGACAGTCCTTCTGCGAGTTTGTATGTGCCTGCCTGCTGGCTGCCGGAAACCGTAATGGAGTAGCGCGACCCGGAAATGAAAGACAGATTGCTGACCAGGACCGGGGCTTCCGGCGTGAGACCGGAAATATCGAAATCAAGGTATCCGTCGACAAAAACTCTCGCTCCGCTTGCCACCGAGATCTGTCCGGTCAGTGTGCCGCCTGCGAGAATGCGCACGCTTCCGCCGGATACGACCGAAAGGTTTCTCGCGATGCCGCCGGAGCTGACGGTAAGCATACCGTAGGAATTGAGGATGTTCGTATTCTCCGCGGTGCCGCCTTCGTTAACGGTCATACTTCCGTTTCCGAAGATCGCGGTGTTCTCCGTCCTGCCGCCGGAGGAGACCCACAGACGACCTCCGGCGATGACCGTGTCATGGTACACTTCTCCCGACAGGACGCTTGTTTCGTCCGTTATGACGGCTCCATCGGACGTATAGGGCAGCGGCGTCGGCGTCAGCGTGTCGCCGACCGTCAGGGACAGCATCCCGTCTTTCGAGAGATTGAGGGTATAGGCGACGTCCGAAACGGAGAGGGTCGATCCGACCGTCAGCATGCCGAGCGTCGTGCCGGCGGTGTTCACCACCGTGATCTGCGACCTGAAACCGGACGCCCATCCGGCGAGCATATAGACACCCTCCGCCTGATCCTCGTTTACCGTGAGGGTATAATCCGGATTGCCGGAAAGGTTGGCAAGGGTATAGATAATCGCTCCTGCACCCGGCAAAGTCCGGGTCAGGTCGAAGTCGATGATCGCCCCCCTGTATGCTGAGATGACACCGGCGGTTATCCTTCCGGTCAGCTTTCCGCCGGAGAGCACCGTGACTCGGGCACGGGAGTCGATCAGCAGGTCGGCCGCCGTGCCGCCGCTGGAAACGTACATGGAGCCGTTGGCGACCGTAGTGCTGTTCGCCGTGCCGCCGCTGGAAACGGAAATCGTTCCGGTGTTGACTGTGGTGCGGTTCGCCGTGCCGCCAATGACATCGATCATGCCCCCTGTGATCGTGGTCCTGTCCGCTGTTCCGCCTTGAAGGAACAAGGAGGCGTATCGGATTTCCGCATTGTTCGCTATGCCGCCGGAGGAGACGGTCATGCTGCCGCTGGAGACGAATGCGCTGTTCATGGTGCCGCCGCTGGAGACGGTCACGGACCCCCGGGTGGCGCTGATGGCGTTCGCCACAGCCCCGGAGGAGACGAACATGCTGCCGTTTATGACGTAGGTGTTGATCGCCGATGCGCCGGAAATGAGGGTGAGGCTGCCGTTTTGGGATACCGTGGCATGATCGATCAAGCCGCCGGAGGAGACCGTGAGCCTGCCGGAGTAGATCGTGGTACTGTTTGCCCTGCCGCCGCTGGAAACGACGATCCCGGCGAAAACGTTGTTGATTCCGGCAGTTCTGGCGTTGTTCAGGACCACACCGCTGGAAACATAGACAATGCCGGATTCGATCATGAGGTTGTCGATCGTGCCGTGACGGAGATGGACCTCTTCGGCCGCAATGGAACCCGTCAGCAGATTCCCGTCGGCATACACCTTCTTTGCCGCCAGGCCATCCACCTGGAGAACGGCCCCCGAAGCGATGTTGACGACGTCAAAGCTTCTTACTCTCATTACATAGGTGGTCCCGCCCGTGACGTTCAGCGTCGCCGCCCCTCGAATGGCGGCATTGGACGTTCCGTAATCCATGGAACAAGCGACCGCGGCCAGTTCCCCGTACAGGGTCAGGTTTTTGACATTGAACGTGACGTCTCCGACCAGAGTCGAACTCCCGGACGGATAGAACGGGGCAATGGATGTGCGTCTTTGCCCTGAACTTCCGAGGATGGAGTTGGAGAGATTAAACGTGACGTCCGTATAAAGCATCCTGTTCTCGTTCCTGGCTCCAAATAGATAGAACCACTTGTCCTCGACCATGCTGACATGATCCAGTGTCATGGTTACGGACAGCGGTTTGTTCTCCGTGCCCGCCGAAGACAGCGAAAGCATATTGATGTCACTGATGACGGTGGAATTCCTGATCGTCAGGGAAACGGATTCCGCATCCTGTCCGAAGGAGCAGCTGCTGGCAAGGACAAGCAGAGTCGGAGAGTAGTAGTTGCCGGTAGGCTTTCCGATCGTGGAATCCGTGATGAGGACGTCGATATTGCCGTTGATGATTCCGGTTCGGCATACCGGATAGCAGCTTTCATTCAGGATGGTCCGTTCGATCGTGGCGGAGATGTCTCCGGTCGAGGAGGAAAGAGTCGGCTCGACGAACAGACCGTAGCCCGAGACATCCGACAGGTGGACGTTGACCTGCTTCTGGATGGAGATGTCCTTTGTCTTGAAATTGAATCCGCTGATGCAGAGGTCCCCGCCCTTCAGGACGGCGGAGATGGCCAGATCCAGGTTGGCAAACGCGTTGACGCCGAATTCGAGGACATCTCCGTTCGGCATCACCGTGCCGGTGATGTCGGCGGTATAGTTCGGATTCGCATAGACGGTGCTGATCACATTGTCGCTGTTGACATCCAGTGTCAGAAGTCCGTCCGCCAGGGCCAGGGACATGACCATTCCCGTTTCTGTGGTCAGAGTCCCTCCGACCGAAAGGACGCCGAGCTGATCGCCAAATCTGCCGATGACGGAGATGGGCTTGTCGAACGTTTCCACGCCGGAAGCGAGCAGATAGGTCCCGGTCTGCTGATGCAGATTCGAAACCGTGAGAGTGCAGGTCGGATTTCCCGAGATGAGCGAGAAATTGCCGATCATGGCATCGGAATCCGGGGCAAGGTCGGAAATATCGAAGTCCAGGATGGAGTCCTTCATGTAAAGTCTTCCGTTGTCAGCCAGCATGACCCGTCCGGTCAGCGTGCCTTTCGTGATTTGTGCGCTGCCGCCGGAGTTGACCGCGAGACCGTTCACCGTGCCGAGAGCTGCCGCGAAAAGGCCATTCCGGTCGACCGTGACACCGGATATGCTGCCGCTTTCGGCCAGAATGGTGCCGCCGGAATTGATGGTGAGGTCGGACAGCCTGCCGCCTGTGGCAGAGACGATGCCGCCGGAATTGATGGCGAGGTCGGACAGCCTGCCGCCTGTGGCAGAGACGATGCCGCCGGAGTTGACCGTAAGGTCGGACAGTCTGCCGGAGATGATCGTCGCTGTTCCCCACTTGTTGACCGTGGTGCTGTTCGCCGTGCCGCCGGCGAAGACTTTGATGCTCCCGCCGGTTTCGACCGTCGTTGCGGTCGCGATGCCGCCGTCATAGACTTCAAGGGTTCCTGTTCCTTTGCCGCCAAAAACCGTATTGCCCGCGGCCGTCGTGCCGGAGTGGACCGTGGCGGTCGTGCCGGAAATGAGCAGCCCGGAGAACGTATTCGAAGTAAACGAGACGGAAGCGCTGCTTCCGCACACCACAGTCCCGCCGTTTTCAATGATCCCTGTGGCCGAGCCTGCGAGTTGTAAGCGGCCGCCCTCGTTGACTGTTGCTCCGTTCACCTTTGTGGTCTGCACCATGGCGCTGACCGCGCCGCCGTTGTTCACTGTGATGTCGTTCAAGGTGCCGCTGTTCGTGACAATGGTTCTGCCGCCGGAATTGATTGTGGTGCTGTTTGCTGTGCCGCCGGCGGAAACCCAGAGTGTGCCGCCCTTGTTGAGCGTGGTTTGATCTGCTGTGGCGTAACGCCAGACGTGGATCGTGCCGTTTGCAACGGTGGCGCCGTCCGCCCTGCAGCCGGAGCTGATCGAGAGACTCCCGCCCTCAAAGGCGATGCCGGGCACATATCCCTTTTTGATCTCAAACGCGGAGCCTCCGGACGTCCCCGCGACATAGGTGTTGCTGGTAACGGTGATGTCAAGATAAGCCCCGGAAGCGGCTGTGAGATCCTTCACCCAGCTCCCGCGACCGACGTCAAGTCTGCCGCCTTCCTCGACTGTCACATAGTAAGCGCAGGCGTCAGGACCACCGAGGATCATGTCGCCGCCGGAATGTACGATCACGCCGTCTGCTTCGCCGCTGGCGATATTGAGCACGCCGCCCTCGTTGACCGTAGTATCGTATGCTGTGCTGTAAGAAATGATGTTGAGCGCGCCGCCCTCGTTGACCGTGGTGTTTTCCGCCGCACCGTCCTCGCAGATGTTCAGTGCGAAGCCGCTGCCGAGCGTGAGACCGGATGCGATGCCGTCCGCGATCTCGAACAGGGAATCGTCGACAGTCCCGGCGATATAAATCTCCGGTGCCACATCGAAACTCAGGATGGCTCCTGTCGTTACGGAGATATTCGACGCAGTCCCGCCGTTGACGTTGAACATGCCGCCGGAACAGACCGATGCGCCGTCCACGATGCCGCCGCTGACATTGAGCATGCCGCCCTCGTTGACCGTGGCGTCGGTTGCGATTCCGGTGTTGACATTGAATGTGCCGCCCTCGTTGACTGCGGTATTCCCCGCCGTGCCGCCGGACACGGAGAAGACGCCTTCCGACAAAACAGTCGTATCCAGGAAGACATCTTCCTCAAGGACGGAGATGTCCATTCCGGATGAAACAATAAGTCCGGTAACGCTTTTGATGTTTGTTACCGTACTGCTGACGATCTCGGACTCGTTGTCGTCCAGATCGGTCGCCTTGAAGTAGACGGTGGAGTTGTGGTACAGCGTGACCCCGCCCGCGTAATCAGTCCATTCCCCGGTTTCGCCGATGCGGTAGAGCGTGGCGGCCAATTCATCCCTGTTGTCCGAAAAGTCGGCGGTGACCACGACCGGCAGGTTCGTCGGTTCGGTCGTGCTGACCTGGATGTTCGAAACGGTTGGCGCGATCCGATCCCGTTCCGTGGCCATTACCTTCAGAACGGAGTCTTCAAGCGCCAGGTTATAATTGCAGTTTCCGTATTTGATCGTCCCGCCGACCGTAATGACTCCGATCTGTTCGCCCGGCGTGTTCTGCACGGTGATCGTGCTGTTGAAACCGGATGCGCCCTCGGCAAGAAGATAGATGCCGGGGACCTCATTGCCGGATACCGTCAGCGTGAAATCCGGAGCGCCCTGAATGAACGAAAGATCGTTGACCCGGGCCGTCTCATCCGGAGCAAGTCCGGAGATGTCGAAGTCGAGGATGCTCCCCGCTGTGGCGGAAACGACGGACCCGTCTTCGAATGTCATTCGTCCGGTCAGCCTGCCGCCCGAGGAAACGTAGAGATATCCGCCGTCGTTGATCGTAATTTCGTTCGCCGTGGCGCCGCCGTAGAGGACATAGAGATATCCGCCGGAATTGACCGTGGTGCTGTTCGCTGTGCCGCCCGAGGAGACGATCACCGTCCCCATGGAATTGACCGTGGTGTTGTCCGCCGTGCCGCCCGAGACGACATAGAGATGTCCACCGGAATTGACTGTAGTTTCGTTCGCCGTGCCGCCCGAGTCGACAAAAAGACATCCGCCTGAATTGACCGTAGTATCGTTCGCCGTGCCGCCCGAAGAGACGGCCTGGCCGCCGCCGGAGAGGAATGTATTGTCCGCCGTGCCGCCCGAGAGGACAAAGAGAGATCCGCCGGAATTGGCCGTGGTGCCGTTCGCCGAGCCGCCGCTGGAGACGGCGAGTAAGCCGCCGCGGTTGACCGTAGTGTTGTTCGCCGTGCCGCCCGAGGAGACGGTCTGGCCGCCGCCGAAATTGAGCGTAGTGCTGTCCGCTACGCCGCCCAAGGAGACATAAAGATGTCCATAGTTGGTGACTGTGGTGCTGTTCGCCGTGCCGCCCGAGGAGACATAAAGACAGCCGTGGGAATCGACCGTGGTGTTCTCCGCCGTGCCGCCCGAGAGGACAAAGAGATCGCCGAGGAAATTGAGCGTGGTGTTGTCCGCCGTGCCGCCCGAGGAGACATAAAGACAGCCGTAGGAATTGACCGTGGTGCTGCTCGCGATGCCGCCATCATAAATATGGAAATTGCCGCCGAAATTGACCGTGGTTTCGTTCGCAGTGCCGTCGCTGGAGACATAGAGGCAGCCGTATTGATCGACCGTGATGTCGTTCACAATGCCGCCGGAATACACGATTGCGCTGAAACCGGAATTCAGGCTCATGGCATCCATGATATCGGCTTTCCATGCAAAACCGGCTTCTCCTCCGCAATAGACGTTTGCATCGCGTTCAAGATAGGTGATCTCCGCTCCTTCATCCGAATTGATCGTGCCCTGCCATGGATTAAAAGAGATCGTTGCCGTGCCGCCGGAGGAGACAAAGAGCATACCGTCGGAATTGACCGTAGTATTGTTCGCCGTGCCGCCCGAGGAAACATAAATGTACCCGTCGGAATTGACCGTAGTATGGTCCGCCGTGCCGCCGTCTTCGACATAGAGATTGCCGTAGTTGCTGACCGTGGCATGGTCTGCCGTGCCGCCGGAGAAAACATAAAGATATCCGCTGAAATTGACCGTGGTTTCACTCGCCGTGCCGCCGGAGGAGACAAAGAGCATACCGTCGGAATTGACCGTGGTTTCGTTCGCCACGCCGCCGGAATACACGATTGCGCTGAAACCGGAATTCAGGCTCATGGCATCCATGATATCGGCTTTCCATGCAAAACCGGCTTCTCCTCCGCAATAGACGTTTGCATCGCGTTCAAGATAGGTGATCTCCGCTCCCTCATCCGAATAGATTTCGATTTCGCCCTGCCATGGATTAAAGGAGATTGTCGCAGTGCCGCCCGAGGAGACGTAGAGATTGCCGCCGTCGTTGATCGTAGTGTCGTTCGCAGTGCCGCCGGAGTTGACGACCAGATATCCGTATGCACTGACCATGGTGTTGTTTGCCGTGCCGCTGGAGTAGACTTCCAGCCAACCTTTGGAATTGACCGTGGTATAGTTCGCCGTGCCGCCGCTGGAGACGTAGAGATCGCCGCAGTTGTTGAGCGTGGTATAGTTCGCCGTGCCGCCGCTGTGGGCATATATGCAACCCCAGTAGTTGACTGCCGTTTCGTTCGCCACGCCGCCGGAAAGATCCAGAACACCATTGCGGTAGAGGATTGTTCCGTTCGCCGTCGTGCCGGAGTGGACAGTCGCGGAGGCGCTGTTGAGGGCCACGCCGGAGAAAGTATTGGATGCAAACGTCACGTCCGCGCCGTCAAAGATCTGTATACATCCGCCGTTCTCAACGACTTCCGTCGCCGTGCCGCCGGAGGAGACGCTGAGACAGCCGTAAGCGTTGACCGTAGTTGTTATGGCTGTTCCGCCGTTTAGAACGGTCATAGAATCGTTTTCGAGGATGATTCCGCTGCTTGTTTCACCGCTGGAGATAATGTACGCCATTTTTCGGTTTACCTATTGTTATATTTTATCTTTTTGTTTTGAATCAAGTTGAATGCTTCGCCGCAAACAAAAAACCTCCCGAATCCGGTTTGAGGATGCGGAAGGCAGTATTGTTCAGACGCGTGTATGCTGTTTGAGCTTGTTGATCGAAGAGCGCGAATCGGTGCTGAACTTGCCTGCAGCGGCAGTTCAAGACTTGCTTGAGGATGTGCCAGGCTCCGCCGGATGAACGGACTTCCGGCTGAAAAAAGATGCTGACTGTATGGACTAACGAAAGTGAGCATGGCAACCTCGGAATAAGATTTCTTGTCTGCTTTCGGGAAAGATCCAGGCAAAAAACAGAAACGGATTCTGCAGGTACGGATTTCTTTTCCAATTCCCAATATACACTAATCAAAAAACAAAATCAAGTATTTTTTTTCTTTTTTAAGAAAGTTTCCTTATGCGTGATACGCCTCCCGGATTGATATGATGAACCATGTCAATCGTTTCTCCGATTCTTCTAAGTTTCATCAGAGTTTGCCAAGGATATCGTCGAATCCCGTTGCGGGGCTCGCTCCCCGGCGGATGAGGTCGTTGCATCCGGCCGCCAACGGATTGTCTTCCTCGCCCGGCATGGCGAATACGCGGCATCCGCGTTTTGCGGCATGTTCCGCCGTCATCAGTGCGCCGCTGCGTTCAGCGGCTTCGATCACCAGTGTGCAGAGGGAAAGCCCCGCGATGATGTGGTTCCGCCTCGGCAGCGTATAGCGAGTAGACGCTGTGTTCATGGGATATTCGGAAACGATCGCGCCGCCGGAGCGAATAATGGCGCGTGCAAGCTCAATGTTTCCAGGGGGATACACCTCGGCGATGCCGCTGCCAAGCACGGCGACGGTTTTTCCGCCGGCCTCGATCGTGCTCCGATGGGCAACGGTATCGATCCCGGCCGCCAGGCCGCTGACCGTGCTCCAGCCGCAGCGAACCGCGGACACTGAGAAATCGCGCGCCATGCGGACACCGAAGTCCGAGGGTGTGCGCGTGCCAACGACGGCGATGGAACGTGCGGCAAGGTCGACCGGAAGGGAACCGAGCAGATAAATACATAATGGCGGATTGTCGAGGCTCCGCAGGGAATCCGGGTACTCTTCATCCGTGCGGCACAGGATGGTCACGCCTTCGTTTTTCGCGATCTCCAGTTCGCGGTTGAAATCAACGAGTTCATTCCATTGCGTGATCCGGTCGGCCAGTTCGGCGCTGAAGCCGTCAATACGGGAAAGGGTGTCGACGTCCGACTCGAAAACAGCGGAAATGCTGCCGCATGCTTCAATCAGCGCATTGAAATGTGAACCGCGACGTTTCCATGCCGAAAGACCGCCCAGGCCGATCAGCATATTGAGAATGATGCAGGCGTCATGATCGTTCATGTTGTGTTACCTCCAGATTTACTAAAAAAATACAGCCGTTTGTTTGATTCTGCAAGCGGGAACAAAATTTTTTTGTGGATTGCCCGCCGCGACCGAGAAACAGGAAAGAACAGCGTCATTCCGTTTGTTGCGGGGCGTACCGCGCAAATGCATGGACTTCTTTTTCCAGAAGTTCACAATAGTCCTCCTGCTCGTTTTCAGGATCGTCTTTGGGATATGCCACGCGAAGCAGAGTATACAATGCAGTCCCCGAATCGGACGGGATCATACCCAGTGCGGAAAGGGTCGAGCGGTCTTGCGACCATAGCAGGGAGATCCAATGCGGGTTGCCGGCGATCTTCTTTGCCGGACACGGAACGCCGTCGGGCAAAAACACCTTCAGTTTCGGAATCTCTTTTTCTTCCGTTACGCCAATGAAAGCAAGCAGGTATCCCGGCACCGTTGCGGATTGGGAGTCGGCATGATCCCATTCAGGGTGTTTGATTCCCGGGATGATTCCGCAACTTTCAACAGGGAAAACGCCGGTTTTCTCGTGAAAACGGAATCTCATCTTTTCCTCCGGCTCCGCAAAAGAACTGCTGCCGAGCAGTTGCATCCAAGCGTTGGAGACAGGAAACACATAACCCGGGGCCATAAAGATCAGTTCCTGATATCCTACTATGCTTCGGTCGTTAAGGTCCATTGCCGGACGCTGGGCGGCGGCGATCAGATTCCCATCCGAATCCAGAATGGTGATATAGGTGTAATGCGGAGCCCGGATCTCCACGATCCTGTCCAGCAGGGTTTCGCATTTCTCCTGAATCCCGGCATCCATTGTCAGATATACCCTGGGGCTGGTAATGCCGTTTCTGTCGATCAGGCTCTCCACCCCCAGCGCACCTTTTCGGGTCCCATAACTGATGATGGTATGGCCGAGCAGTGCCGAGGCGAACTTCCCGCCGCATTCCGCATGACGGACCGGCATGGCAAAAAAGGATTTCCTGCGATCGGTCAGGAGGACTTTGCCCGTGCGGTCGCAAATTTCCGGGCGGGTCGGGGGACGGCTTCGATATTTCAGGATGGCAGTTGTCACGATAAGATATCCGTCCACTGCCAGC
>Ga0265298_10002769_pt1 | contig 23941 bp, 26 predicted proteins | sample AusTroGonzalo_MG_3_FD_193486 | JGI IMG/M metagenome (GOLD analysis project Ga0265298, IMG submission 193486) | Bovine rumen microbial communities from tropical cattle in Woodstock, Queensland, Australia - Gonzalo_01 | ecosystem: Host-associated > Mammals > Digestive system > Stomach > Rumen ...
GCTCGTACTGGTAGCATATGCAGAAGACGCGTCTGTATTGCTTGAAAAATACAGAGTATCCGAGTGATATACCGAAACATATTCGAAGCATACAATATAAATGATTACAGGGAAATAAAATGGGATCTGATAATAGATATGAGCTCCTCTCAGAGCCGCCGCATGGCTGTGAGAGGAGCTTTTTCATGCGGCTTTGTGACAGATCTGCTCTTGACAAAATGCGCAGGAAAGTGCCATGAACTGAAGGGCAGGTATGTATTTTTTATGTTAGAAAAAATACGCATGGAGATATTGTCATTTAACCGTAAGAAAAAAATCAGATTTTTTTGAAAAAAATTCTGAAAAACACTTGATTTTTGCGAAAAACCGTGATATAATACTTTATGATGATAGTAAACCCAAAGACCGGAAGCCTTCCGGTCTTTAGTATTTATATCGCTACTTTACTTTACAGAGAAAGGAGATACCCGATATATCGGGAAAAACTGCCTATGAAATTCAAAAAATTCGGCGGTACGGAACAAAAGATATACGAGCTTATAAAGCCTATCACCGACGAGCTCGGCTACTACCTTTGGGACGTATGCTATGAGAAGGAAGGCGCGATGTGGTACCTGAGAGTATTCATCGATCAGGACGAGGGGATAACTATCGCGGACTGCGAACGTGCCAACGCTCCCATAAGCGATATGCTCGACGAGAAGGATCCCATTGCTCAGAGCTATATGCTCGAAGTCGGTTCCGCAGGTCTTGAACGGGAACTCGTCAAGGAGGAACACTTTGAGGTCTGTAAGGGCGATACCGTAAGGGTGCGCTTTATAAGAGCTGTAGACGGTGAAAAGGAAATAGTTGCTCAGCTCAGCGGCGCGGACAAGGAGGGCGTTTCAGTCGTTCTCGAAAGCGGCGAGGAAAAGAAGTTCCCGCTGGCGGATATAGCTTTCGTAAAGCTGTATCTCGATTTCTGAAATGTGAAAAAACAAAATAAAATATACTGGAGGAATTTACAGACATGAACATGAATAAGGACTTTTTCAAGGCGCTTGAGGCTCTCGGCGAGGAAAACAGCGTGGAGACTGATCTTCTTATCGAAAAAGTGAAGTCGGCTATGTTAAAGGCTGCAAGAAGAGCTTATCCCCACAGCGAGGAGAGGATCACAGTCGAGATAGATCCGAAAACGAAGAAGTTCGAAATGTATATCAGACAGGACATCATCGACGATGAGCCTATCGACGAGAACGAGGTAAACATCGACGTAGCAAGGACTATGGACCCCAATGCTATGGTGGGCGGAACTATCATGAAGGAGCTTGATATATCAAAGCTCGGAAGAATGGCGGCTCTCTCCGCAAAGCAGTCCATAAAGGGCGACCTAAGAGAGATCAACCGCGAGCAGATGCTCAGCAAGTTCGAGCAGAAGGAGCATGAGTGCATAACCGCCAAGGTCTCTCAGGTAGAACCCGGCAGAGGCACGGTAACAGTCGTATACGACGGAACCGAGCTCTACCTCTTCCGCAACGAGCAGATACCCGGCGAGAACCTCGAAGAAGGCAAGATGGTAAAGGTTTACATCACAGGTATCATCGGCAAGAACAAGAAGCCTGTCGTAAAGATATCCCGTACCCACAAGGACCTTGTGAAGAGACTCTTCGAGCAGGAAGTCCCCGAGATATATGACGGCACTGTCGAGGTGAAGTCCATATCCCGTGAGGCTGGTTCGAGAACAAAGATAGCCGTATGGTCAAAGGACGAGAACGTAGACGCAGTGGGCGCCTGCATTGGTCCCAAGCGTTCAAGGATAACAGCTGTTGTGAATGAGCTCAACGGAGAAAAGATCGACATAATCCCCTGGAGCGAGGTGCCCGAGGAATTCATCGCAAGAGCTCTTGCTCCGGCAGAGGTGCTGAAAACAGTCATCACTTCAATGGAAGAGAAGTCATGTACAGTTATCGTTCCCAACAATCAGCTCTCGCTTGCTATCGGCAACAAGGGTCAGAACGCGAAGCTCGCAGCAAAGCTCACAGGCTTCAAGATCGACATAAAGCCTCAGTTCGATACAGTTACGAACGAGGAAGCTCCCGAACTCAGCCCTGATTTTGTGGCTCCCGTATTTGAAGCTGCTCCCGCTGAAGAGGAGGCTGAGGAGCCTGCTGCCGAGACAGAAGAGGCTGCCGAGACTGCTCCCGCAGAGACAGATGAAAGCACGGAAGCTGCTGCTGACGAGGAATAATTATGAAGCCGAAAAAAATACCCATGAGAATGTGTCTTGGCTGCAATGAGATGAAGCTGAAAAAGGAGCTTATCCGCGTGGTGAAGTCTCCCGAGGGCGATATCAGTCTCGACTTCAAGGGCAAGGCTGCCGGCAGAGGAGCGTATATCTGCCGCAGCACGGAATGTCTTGAAAAGGCAAGAAAGGCAAGACGCTTTGAAAAGTCATTCTCATGCAGGATAGAGGAAAGCGTATACGAGGTGATGATGGATGAGCTCGGAAAAGAACCGCAGGACGATTAATCTGCTCGGCATCTGCCTGAGGGCAGGCAAGGCGGTCAAGGGCTTCGACAGCGCTGTCGAGGCTGCGAAAAACGGTATGGCTCATTGTATACTTACTGCTTCGGACGCATCTGAAAAGACTGTTAAGGAGACCGTGTTTTACTGCGAAAAATACGGCATAAAGCATTTCCGCACCGAGGCGAGCAAGTACGATATCGGACGTCTCTGCGGCAAGGAAACAGGTGTGGTCGCAGTTACCGACAAGGGCTTCGCAGACGGCTTTGAAAAGATAATATCTGATGTATCGCAGTAATGCGTTGAAATAGATGTTCATGCAAAAATATTTCTTATTATGACGCCGCATATTCGCGCGGCAGATATCATGGAGGTAATCAAGCCTATGGCAAAAAAAATAAAGTTGAGCGACGCTGCAAAAGATCTGAACATCCCTGCACAGGAGATCATAGATCTCTTTGCGGAGAAAGGTGACAACAAAAAGAAAACGGGTTCTGCTCTCACAGAGGAAGAGATGAATTCGATACTCGAGCATTATACCAAGGAGCGTTATACAGTCAATACGTTCAACGACTACTTCAATTCCAAGAACGATCCCCGTCCTGAAAAGGCAGAGGATCCGAAGGAGAAGAAGCCTGCTGCAAAGAAGCCTGCCGAGAAAAAGCCGGCAGAGCCGAAGAAGGAAGAAAAGAAGGCTGCCGCTCCCAAGGAGGAGAAAAAGGAAGAGCCGAAGAGCACTCCTAAAAAGTCTGAAGCCAAGTCTGCCGAAAAGAAGGCTGCTGCTCCGGCAAAGAAGGAGACAAAGCCTGCTGAGACAGCTCCCGTAAAGGCGGCAGAGCCGGAGAAAAAACAGGAAACTGCTCCCGTAAAGGAAGCTCCCAAGGCTGAGACAAAGCCTGCCGAGCCTGTAAAGGATACTCCCAAGGCAGAGCCTGAGAAGAAGCAGGAAGCTGCTCCCGTAAAGGAAGCTCCCAAGAGCAGTGCTCCCGTTCAGGAAAAGAAGAACGACAAGAAGAAGGACAAGAAAAAGGAGCAGGCAAAGGCTCAGGACAGAGGCGAGCGTACAAAGTTCAACGCCGCATTCAGCTCAGAGACAGCCCAGACTTCCACTCAGCGCCGTACAGTCGATACAAGAGGAAGCTACGTTGATCTCGACAAGTACAACGAGAGATACGACCAGATGGCTACATCAAACAAGCACAAGAACGACAACTACTCTTCAAAGAAGCAGAAGATAAATCAGAAGTCGGCTCAGAGAACACGTCAGCAGTTCTCAAAGAAGGAGTCGGAGACCGAGAAGCTGAAGAGACTGGAGCTCGAAAGGGCAAGAAAGCAGCAGCTCAAGGTGCTTATCCCCGACAGCATAACTGTTGGAGAACTCGCTACACGTCTGAAGGCTACGGCAACTGACGTTATCAAGCAGCTCATGAAGCTGGGCGTAATGGCTTCCATAAACCAGGAGATCGACTTTGATACAGCCGCTATCGTTGCAGACGAAATGGGCGCAAAGGTTGAGAAGGAGGTAATCGTTACAATTGAGGAGCGTCTTATCGACGATACCGACGACGACGATACAAACCTCCAGCCCCGCTGTCCTGTCGTTGTGGTTATGGGCCACGTTGACCACGGTAAGACTTCCATACTCGACCGTATCAGAAACGCTCATGTAGCAGCAGGCGAGGCAGGCGGAATTACGCAGCATATCGGCGCTTATCAGGTGAATATCAACGGACAGGACATCACCTTCCTTGATACTCCCGGACATGAGGCTTTCACTTCAATGCGTGCAAGAGGCGCGAATATCACTGATATCGCTATCCTCGTTGTCGCAGCTGACGACGGTATCATGCCGCAGACAGTCGAGTCCATCAACCACGCAAAGGCAGCGGGAGTTTCCATTATAGTTGCTATAAACAAGATGGATAAGGAGGGAGCTAATCCTGACCGTATCAAGGAGGAACTCACAAAGTACGATCTCGTATGCGAGGACTGGGGAGGCGACGTTATATGCGTTCCCGTATCGGCAAAGACCGGCGAGGGTATCGACGATCTTCTTGAAAATGTTCTTCTCGTCGCTGAGGTCAAGGAACTGAAGGCAAATCCCGACAGACTTGCAAAGGGTACAGTTATCGAAGCCCGTCTTGACAAGGGCAGAGGCCCTATCGCAACGCTTCTCGTTCAGAACGGTACACTGAAGCAGGGCGATGTGCTCATAGCCGGTACTGCTGTGGGAAGAGTACGTGTAATGACCAACGACAAGGGCAGATCTGTTAAGACAGCAGGTCCTTCCGTGCCTGTTGAGATCACAGGTCTTGCAGAGGTCCCCAGCGCAGGCGATATCTTCAATGCCGTTGAGGACGAGAGACTCGCAAGAGAGCTGGTGGAGCAGAGAAAGCACGAGGCTAAGCAGGAGCAGTTCAACGCTTACCGCAAGGTAACTCTCGACAACCTGTTCAGCCAGATCGCAGAGGGCGAGATCAAGGAGCTCCCGATCGTTGTCAAGGCAGACGTTCAGGGCTCTGTTGAGGCTGTAAAGCAGTCCCTTGAAAAGCTCTCAAACAATGAGGTAAGAGTAAGAGTTATCCACGGAGCAGTAGGTGCCGTAAAGGAGAGCGACGTAATGCTGGCAGCAGCTTCAAACGCTATCATCGTCGGCTTCAACGTAAGACCGGATCCCGTTGCAGCGGAGAATGCCGCAAGAGACGGAGTGGATATCAGACTCTACCGCATAATCTATGACGCTATCGAGGAGATATCCACAGCCATGAAGGGTATGCTCGCTCCCAAGTTCCGCGATGTTGAGTTGGGAAGAGTCGAGGTCCGTCAGGTATACAAGATATCCAATGTCGGTATGGTAGCAGGAAGCTACGTTCTCAGCGGAAAGGTAACAAGAGGAAGCAAGGTCCGCGTAGTGCGTGACGGCATTATCATCGCCGATGACGAGATCGCAGGACTCAAGCGCTTCAAGGACGACGCAAAGGAAGTTGCCGAGGGATACGAATGCGGCATCAGCCTTGAAAAGTTCTCAGACGTCAAGGAAGGCGATATCTTCGAGACGTATATCGTCGAGGAGTACCGCGAGGATTGATGTTTTATTGCTTTACTTTATATAATGATCAAAGGGGGAATTTCTTATGGATAACAGCAGAATGAGTACGGCAGATATGCTGCAGTACTGCAACGAGGCACTGGCTTGGGACGATTTCGGACCGATAGATATATTCTTCTTTGAATCGGTAAAGAAGATCCTTCTCGGTCAGTGCAGCGCAATGGAGGAGCCGGAGGAGTATTCAGACGACCTTATGGGCATAGAGCGTCCGGTACGTGATGTGGAGCTCGAGCCCGAGTACGGAAATTATGCCGATATCTACTACGGCGAAGAGGGCGACGACGATATCCCGGATTACAGCGCTACTCCTGAGGACGAGGCGTTCTCAGCGGAGATGTTCACAGGCGGGTTCTTCAACGATCCCGACGGCACAGCGGCTGTTGAAGCAGCTGAGGCTGAGGCTGAAGCTGCCGGAGCAGTGCCTGAGGGAAAAACAGCGGCAAAGACTACAAAGAAGCCTGCTGCAAAAAAGTCAGCAGCTAAGAAAACAGCTGCAAAAAAGCCTGCTTCAAAAAAGACGGCTTCCGGAAAGGCGTCCTCAAAAAAGGAAAGATCTGCCGAGTCCGATAAACACGAAGAGACATCAGGAGGCGGCTTTACCGTCAAACTGTAAGGACAGGAAGGAATAAAATGCCTAATTTCAAGAACAGCCGCATGGCTGAAGATATAAAACGTGAGATGACTGCTATTCTCCGCGAGCTGAAGGATCCGAGAATAGACAAGATGCTCACTATCGTAAGAGCTGACCTCTCAGGCGATATGTCAAACTGCAAGATATACGTTTCCAGCTTTGACGGTATCGAGAGGGCAAAGGAATCGGTTGAGGGATTGAAAAGCGCCGCAGGCTTCGTAAAGCGGGAGCTTTTCCACAGACTTAAAATGCGCAAGGCGCCGGAGCTTACTTTTATCGCTGACAACTCTATCGAGAGAAGCGCGGAGATAAGCAAGAAGCTCCACGACCTGCTTTAAGGAGGGCTTTGTATGTTCATTGGTTTCAGTGAGGCTGAGCTCTTTCTCAGAAACTGCCAGGACGCAGTTATAATAACTCATCGCAATCCGGACGGAGACTGCATAGGCGCAGGTTTTGCGATGAAGGATATCCTTGCGCAGATGGGTATCCGCAGCAGAGTCGTATGTCACGACGTTTTCCCGTCGCGCTACGACTTCCTCACCAGCGTCGGAGCCGGCGAGGAATTTGAACCAAAGACCATTATCGCGGTGGATATAGCCGATGAGACACTTATGGGCGATTATAAGGACATCTACGGCGGAAAGGTGCAGCTCTGCATCGACCACCATATATCAAACAACAACTACGCAGAGAATACCATACTCCGCGCTGACGCTACGGCAGCCTGCGAGATAATATACGATCTTGCAAAGTATATGGGCGTAAAGATCACAAAGCACTGCGCTATGTGCCTTTATACCGGTATCGCTACGGATTCGGGCTGCTTCAAGTACGACTGCACCACTCCTCACGCTCATGAGATAGCGGCTGAGATGATGCGCAGCTACGATATTAATTTTGCAAGGATAAACCGCTATATGTTCGACGTCAAGTCAATGGGCAGACTGAAGCTCGAAGCGAAGGTGAACGAGCTCATGGAATACTGCCTCGGCGGAAAGCTTGCTATCGCTGCGGTAACGCAGGAAATGATGAAGGATATGGGCGTTTCAATGGAGGAGCTGGAGGGCTTTGCTCCGCTGACAATACAGCTGGAGAACACAGAGGTCGGCATACTCATGCGCGAACGTGAGGACGGAGTATACAAATGCTCATTCCGCTCCGCAAACGATGTGAACGTGTCGGCTATATGCCAGTCCATAGGCGGCGGCGGTCACGCGAAGGCTGCCGGCTGCACCATAAGCGGACCTCTTGAGGACGCAAAGCAGAAGCTCATAGACTCTGTAAAAAGGGCGCTTGGCGAATGAACGGGATACTCTGCGTGAATAAGCCGCAGGACTTCACTTCTTTTGACGTTGTTGCGAAGCTCCGCGGTATACTGCGTATAAAGCGTCTCGGTCACGGCGGTACTCTCGACCCTATGGCTACAGGCGTGCTGCCGGTATTCGTGGGGAACGCAACAAAAGCCTGCGATATAATGCCGGACAATACCAAGAGCTACCGTGCAGGCTTCCGTCTGGGAGCAGTATCGGATACTCAGGACGTGTGGGGCGAGGTGCGAGAAAGCTCGGATAAGGCTGTTTCACGGGAACAGATAGAGGCTGTGCTGCCTGACTTTACAGGCAGGATAATGCAGCTCCCTCCGATGTATTCGGCTGTTCAGGTGAACGGTCAGCGCCTTTATGACCTTGCGAGACAGGGCATAGAGGTGGAACGTCAGGCACGTGAGATAGAAGTTGAAAGCCTTGTGCTGGAGGGATACGACGAAGTCACCCGTGAGGGCGTCATGTCCATAGCCTGCGGCAAGGGCACTTATATAAGGACTATAATCAGCGATATCGGCGATAAACTGGGCTGCGGAGGGATAATGACCTCGCTGGTCAGGACCTCCTCCGGCGGCTTTACTCTTGCCGACTGCCACAGCCTTGAGGAGATACAGCAGGCAAGGGACGAGGACAGGCTCGGTGAGCTGATACTCCCCATAGAAAGAGTATTTGACAGTCTGCCTAAGCTGAGACTTGGCGAGGCTCAGACAAGAATGTACAGAAACGGTGTAAAGCTCGATATATCAAGAGTGCGCGGCATAGTCAGGGAGGCTGACTGCTACGGGGTCTACGGCTCCGACGGCGGCTTCATCGGCACTGCCTTCGCGGATTTTGACAGCGGAGAGCTCCGTATCGGAAAGAATTTAGGGTGACAGAATGGGATATCAGAAAACAGCTGTTGCTTTAGGACTTTTTGACGGAGTACACCTCGGACACCGGGCTGTACTGAAAGCTGCCGCTGACAGGAGAGCAGACGGGCTGGAGCCCTGCGCTTTTACCTTTCCGCCGGAAAGTACGGTGAACAAGGGGGCGGCAGGCTATATCTACAGCACGGACGAAAAGAGCTCCATACTTGAAAAGGAATGCGGTATCGGACGGGTGCTTTCACCTGATTTTGCGGATATCCGCGGCATGGACGGCGACAGCTTCGCAAGGGATATCCTGTGCGGAGAGCTGAACGCTGCCTTTGTGTGCTGCGGCTATGATTTCCGTTTCGGCAGTGGAGCTGCCTGCGGAGTGGATAAGCTCCGTGAATACGGAAAAAAATACGGTTTCTCGGTCATGGCGGTGGAGGATATCTGCTGCTGCGGTCAGAGAGTATCCTCAACGCTGATACGCGAGCTTGTCTCTGATGGCGATATGGAAAAGGCGGAGCTTTTTCTCGGAGCGCCTTACCTTATTTTTAAGGAAGTCAGCCGCGGCGCTCAGCTGGGACGCACTATCGGATTCCCTACGGCAAATCAGCTCTTCGGCAGGGGACAGCTTGTGCCGAGGTTCGGAGTATACGCTTCGGAGACTGTGACCGGCGGAAAAAAATATCCGTCCATTACGGATATCGGTGTGAAGCCTACCGTTAATTACGGCGGCGCACCGCTTGCGGAAACCTATATACACGGATTTTCGGGAGACCTTTACGGAAGTCCGCTTCAGGTAAGACTTAAAAGATTCATCCGTCCTGAGATGAAATTCGGTTCTGTTGAGGAACTGAAAAAACAGATCGGCGCGGATATAAAGTCTGCCATCAATATATTGTAAAAAATTCGCAGCACTTTCACTCTGTTATCACAAAAAAGTATTAACATTGTAGTTGCTGTGAACTATAACGGCACCTGATATCATGTGCCGTCAACATACGCAATAAGGAGGGTCAAACCCAATGATAGAGGTCAGAAACCTTACTAAATCATACGGCGACAAGCTCGCTGTGAGCAATATAAGCTTCAAGGTCGAAAAGGGTGAGATACTCGGCTTCCTCGGTCCTAACGGCGCCGGAAAGTCGACTACGATGAATATGCTGACAGGATATATCTCGTCATCAGCCGGAGAGGTACTGATAGACGGCGTGGATATCCTTGAGGATCCCAAGAAGGCAAAGGCAAATATCGGATATCTTCCTGAAATACCGCCGCTTTACGTGGATATGACAGTCGAGGGCTATCTCAGCTTCATCTACGATCTGAAAAAGTGCAAGCTCCCGAGAAAGGCACATCTCAAGGATGTGTGCAATCTCTGTAAGATATACGACGTAAAGGACAGGATAATAAAGAACCTTTCAAAAGGTTACCGCCAGAGAGTAGGACTGGCACAGGCTCTTATAAACAATCCTCCGGTGCTTATTCTCGACGAGCCTACTGTCGGTCTCGACCCGAAGCAGATAATCGAGATAAGAACTCTTATCAAGAAGCTCGGAAAGAGACATACGGTTATCCTTTCGTCACATATACTCCCTGAGATACAGGCGGTATGCGACAGGATAATCATTATAAACAAGGGACAGATAGCGGCAGACGGTACCGCTGAGGAGATAGCTTCGGATATCACCAACGAGCATAAGATGACCCTGCGCATCGAGGGTCCGACTCATACCGCAGACGACAAGCGCCTTATCACCGACGCTGTAAAGAGCATAAGCGGCGTAAAGTATATACGTGCGGATATGGAGCGTGAAAAGGGCATTTACGACTATGATGTCGAGACCGACGGCAAGACTGACGTCCGCCGTGAGATCAACCGCATTTGTGCCGAAAATGGCTGGAATATCCTTATGCTCCAGCTTTCAGACCTCACTCTCGAGGATATCTTCATGAAGATAACAATGACAGACGGAGGTTCTGAGAAGGAATCGGAAAAGAAGAGCAGACCGGCTCCTAAGCTTGATCTGAAGGTCGGCGAGGACGGCTCGCTCAATGCCGTCAATGAAGAGGAAAAAGATACTGAGAAGAAAGAAGTCTCAGAAGAAAGCAACGGAGGTGAGGAATAATGCTGGCGATCTACAGACGTGAAATGGGCGCCTTTTTCACATCCGGCGTGGCTTATGTATTTCTGACTGTGTTCTGGCTCGTTTCAGGAATATTCTTCTATAATACAGTGATCGCGGCAGGAAATGCAGATACTTCAAATCTGTTCGGTTCGATGTTCATTATCGTTCTGTTCCTGATACCCGTGCTCACAATGAAGCTCCTCAGCGAGGAGAAAAAGAACAAGACAGATCAGGGACTTCTCACAGCTCCGATTGGTCTGTGGGAGATCGTTCTCGGCAAATACTTCGCAGCTCTTACACTTTACGTTATTGCTGAGTCCATAATATTCGTATACGCATTCGTTATCAATTACCTCGGCGATGTTATATGGCCGTCGCTGCTGGGTAACTATTTCGCAATGCTCTTCCTCGGAGCAGCGTTCATTGCTGTTGGACTTTTCATCTCCTCTCTTACTGAGAACCAGATGGCTTCCGCAGTAGTATGTCTGGTAGTGCTTTTCGTTCTCTACCTTTCGGAATCGCTGGTATCCGGCTTTGCAAATTCCAAGTCAGGATATCTTAAACTTGTCTACAAGGCAGTTACAAATGTATCCTTCTATTCAAGGTATATTGAATTCACAAGAGGCGTGTTCAGTCTCACAAGTGTGTTATTCTTTGTCAGCGTAGCCTTCGTCTTCAACTTCCTCACCGTAAAGGTGCTTGAGAAGAGACGCTGGAGCTGAGACTCGTGAAAGGAAGGTTTGTATACAGATGAGTAAAAATGATACCGGCAGGAAAAACGCAAATAATACTGCCGAGGATATAAACAGCGATTCATTGGAAAATGTCACCGGTACCACTGACGTCGGCGGCGAGGCTGCCGGCAGCAAGACCTCTTCCGGCTGGATAAGGAATAAACTGGGGGCATTCGGTTCAAGAAAATTCAAGTACGGTACGATGTTCTACATCATAATCGCTCTTGTTCTCGCTATAGTTGTTGTTGTCAATGTATTGGTCAACGCTTTTGCGAAGCGCTCTCCAATCAAGATAGACATTACTCCCGATAACAGGTATGAGCTCACAGACCAGACGATAAGCGTGCTTAAAAATATCAAAAAGGACGTTGACATAACCGTCACAGCTACAAAGGACTATTTTGATTCACGCAGGGCGCAGGCTGAGAGCTATTATGCGCAGTATGGTGTTCAGGCTGAGGTACCTTTCGAGATCATACCCGAGCTCCTCGAAAAGTATTCGGTATACTCCGCACAGAGCGAGGGCAGGATAAACGTAAAGTACGTTGATATGAACATCGACCCTGATGTTATAAACAAATATAAGCAGTATTACAGCGGTGATATAGGCAGCGGTGCTATCATCATCAGCTCAGGGGACAGAGTAAGGGTCCTTTCTGAGCAGGAAGTTATAAATTTGCTCAAGCCTGACGAAAACGCAATGAAAAACGGCGAGTTCAAATGTCTGTTTGTCGGTGAGAGCGTACTGACATCAGCTATAATGAACGTAACGGATATCAGTCCTGTAAGAGTTGCGTTTGCAAAGACCATAAACGGCGCTCCACTCTACGATTCACAGTCGTCTTCTTCTGAAGGCGCTATAAACAGCTTTGAAAAAAATCTCCTTGAAAAGAACGGCTATGAATGCAAGGATATAGATATCGCAAGCGACCCGATAGATCCACAGGACTATGATATGCTCGTAGTATTTGCTCCTACCGTTGACTTTACTGACGATGTCATAAAGAAGATGAGCGATTTCCTTTTCAACGGCGGAAAATACGAAAGGAACATGATATATGTTCCGGATTACAGTCAGACAGACCTGCCAAATATAGCAGAGTTCCTTTCTGACTGGAGCATAAAGGTCGAAAACAAGTACGTTCACGATGAGGACGATAAGGTCAAGGCTTTTTACGACGATCAGTTCTATCAGCACGTCGGAATCGCTGTTGATATAACCGATGCTGATTCAGTCGGAACTATGCCTAACGAAAAGCTCTCCGTAGTTGCTGAGCTTCCGAGGGAGCTTTCCGAGATCAAGAAGAACAACGGCGACATCGTAAAAACTATACTGTCATCATCGGCTACTTCATATACTGTCGATATGATAGAAAGAACCCAGAATACCGACGACAAGGGCGCAAAGCCGATCGTTATGCTTTCGAGAAAAGAGGATTCCGAGCAGCTTCAGGTGTTCGGAAGCGAGCTCCTCGTTATCGGCAGCTCACTTATGACTGACTCTGTATATGTTCAGAATACCACAAGATTCAATAATGCAAATGTCCTTATCAATATCATAAACAAGATGTCAGGCAAGGAAAACGGCATTATCATTCCCGACAAGAATCTCCAGAGCTCATTCCTTGCTCCTACTGCAAAGCAGGCAAAGACTATACAGATAATAGTTGTATGGGTACTCCCGTTCTTGGTTGCTGCTGCAGGCGTAATTGTACTGTTAAGGAGAAGGAATAAGTAATGAAAAAGCAAGCAAAGGGTATAATCGCTCTGAGTGCAGTGCTTGCGGCGCTGCTGGGCGGAGGCTACGCTTACATGAAGTTATCGCCTGAGGAGGGTGGCAGCGACCCTGCGACACCTACACTGCTGGCTACTATCGCCGACGGTTCCGGAACGGTACTGGTAAGCGATAACGGTCAGGAGGGAACTGTAAAAAAAGTGGTCGTAAAAAACAGTGAGGGCGAGCTTACAGTAGTTAAGAAATCTGATCCTGCTGATGGTTCTGGACCGGTATATACCCTTGAGGGATATTCCGATCTGAAATTAAAGGAACTCATGATCGGTACTCTTGCCAATAACGGAAACGGTCTTACAGCCAAATCCGTTGTGGCAAGGGACTGCACCGACATTTCAAAATACGGATTTTCAAAGCCGACTGCCACAGTCGATATGACATATGAATCCGGCAATACAGTCAGGTTCTTCGTGGGCGATACTGCTCCCTCGGACGACGGAGAGTACGTTATGGTGGACGGAAAGAACGACGTTTATATAGTTGAGAGTTCGACCGTGCTGAATTACAGCAATTCAGTCACCGACTTTGTTGACAGGACTATTGTCGATTCGACCATTGACGGAGAACAGCCGAAGGTTGAAAGCCTCAGGATAGAGCGCAGCGACATGGACAGCGATATCCTTATCGAGTATGATCCCATGAGCGAGAATGCTTATTCGGGCGGTACTTCATCTTCTCACAAGATGCTGCTCCCGACGGAGAGCTACCTCAATGTCGAGACATCGGAAAATGTCATAACAGGTACGTTCGGACTTACAGCTTCTGATATATATGTTATCCACTGCAAGGACGATGATATAAAGGAAGCCGGACTCAGCGACCCGTTCTGCAGGGTCTCGGTGGACTGCGGCAGCAAAAAGTTCGTACTTCTTTTCGGCAAGGTGTTTTCTGATAATTCAGGAAACAAGTGCTGCTACGGAATGCTGGAGGGCGGCAATACAATATACATCATACCTGCCGAAAAAGCTCCGTGGCTCAGTGTTCAGCCTATAGATGTGGCAACAAGAATGCTCATAAACGCATATGTATGGAACATAACAGATATGACTGTAAGCGGCGGAGGAGAGAAGGCAGAGTTTGTCATAGAGCCTGCTGACCCGGATAATAAACCGGATACTCCCTCATCGTCTGATTTCAAGGTAACATTCAACGGCAATGATTTCAGCTCCGAGAGGTTCAGGAAGTTCTATTCGTTCCTTGCAGGTACAAATGCTGAGGAATTTGCGCTCGGTGTGCCTGTTCCTGAGGGCGAGCCGGACGCTGTTATAAAGTACAGCGATTCATATACGGGAAAGACAATGACATACGAGTTTTATGATGACTCGGTAATGCGTTCACTCATTGTTGTAAACGGCGAGAGCAAGTATTACTGTACAAAGTCATATGTCGGAGTCCTTTTGGACAATATACGCAGAATAGATACGGATGACGATTTCGTCACGAGATGGTAATTTACAGGGAGGTACAGAATGATCGAAAAATTCAACACATATAAGGGCTATCCGCTTGTAAGAAACGGAAATCAGTTATACTACGGCTATATGTCCGACCCTTATGTTATATTTATCCAGATCCTTGAAACTAAAGATGAGAACGGTGAACAGATGACTTCAAAGGTAAGAGTCGTTCAGATGGACACAAATGAACCCGACCCGCTCAAGGCTTTCGTAAAGAACGCAGAGCGTGAGTGCGGACTTTATGAAGCTCTCGACATCGCGAATGTCTGGTTGGAAAAGGCTCTTAAAAGCTGAACCGGTCCGTAATAAAAGATCAGCCAGCCATAAAAGCAGCATTTCGGCTTTTATGGCTGGTTTTTCATTTAGTATAAACAAGGGCGTGATGAACAGTATCATCACGCCCGATTTTTTTATTCAACGGAAATAATATAGTAGTAAACAGGCTGACCGCCGTTTACGAGCATTACTTCTATCTTGTCGCCGAGTTTGGACTGTATGAACTTCTGAAGCTCTTCCGCGTTGTCCTCGGACACGTCCGCGCCGTGGATAAGCGTAACATAGTTCACATCGCCCTTTGCAAGCTTCTTTACGAGCTTGTATGTTGCCTTGTTGATATCACGCTCGGTGAATGAGAGCTTGCCGTTGTCGAGAGCAAGTATCTCTCCCTCCTTTATCTGATGGCCCTCGAATTCCGAGTTCCTTGCGGCAAAGGTAATGAGACCCGTTGATACTTTCTCGAAGGCTCTTGTCATATCCTTGCGGTTCTCGTTAAGGCTGCGGCTGTCGTCGAAAGCCAGCATAGCTGCTATGCCCTGAGGGATAGTCCTTGTCTGGAGCACGCATACCTTTTTGTCTGTGAGCTTTACAGCCTGTTCAGCTGACATTATTATATTCTTGTTGTTGGGAAGAACGAATACCGTATTGGCAGGGGTCCTGAGTATAGCACGGAGGATATCGTCTGTAGAGGGATTCATAGTCTGACCGCCCTTGACAACGACGTCCGCTCCCAGGTCTGTGAACATTGCTTCGAGACCGTGACCTGCTGCAACTGCAACAAAACCGAACTCCTTCTCAGGCTCTGCGGGAGTAAGACCTGCCTCGGCAGCCTGTGCGTCCCTGACCTTGTTTTCGTGCTGTATACGCATATTCTCTATCTTCGGACGGGGATCGTTTGTGAAATGACCGAATTCAAGACCTTTCTGTATAGCCTTTCCGGGATTGTCAGTATGTACGTGTACCTTTATTATCTTTTCGTCGTCAACTACAACTACGCAGTCGCCTATAGTTTCAAGATATGCGCGAAGTATGGAAGCGTCGGGACAGCCGGCTTCCTTTTCGAGCATGAATTCGGTACAGTATGTATAAGTTATATCATCGTCGTACTCGCTGACAGCTGTTCTGAACGAATCCTGTGAGCTTTCCTGAGCTGACGGAGCTTCAATCGGCTCTGCAATTTTGCCGCCTGCGAAAACGTCGCACATTGCTCTGAAAATGATACAGAGTCCCTTGCCGCCTGCGTCAACAACTCCTGCTTTTTTCAGCTGAGGAAGCATATCTGTGGTCTTTGCGAGAGTAGCCTCCGCTTCATTGCAGACCTCTTCCCAGAATGTTACCACGTCGTTTGTCTCGGCACATATTTCATCAGCCTTTGCGGAAGCAGCCTTGACAACGGTGAGGATAGTGCCTTCAACAGGCTTCATTACAGCCTTGTAGGCAGCATCCACTCCGTAGCCGAGAGCGTCGCTGAAGTTCTCGCTGCCTGCCTCCTTGCAGCCTGCGAGTCCTTTTGAGAATCCTCTGAATATAAGTGAAAGTATAACGCCGGAGTTCCCTCTTGCGCCTCTCAGAAATGCCGAAGCCGCTGTTGAAGCTACCTCGGATACCGGAGCCTTTGAGTCAAGACGTTTCAGCTCGGCTATTGAATTGCCGATGGTCATTGACATATTGGTTCCTGTATCGCCGTCCGGAACGGGGTAGACATTCAGCTCATCCACCTCGCGCTTCCTGTTGGCTATAGTAACGGCAGCGGAGATTATCGCATCTCTGAGTAATGAACCGTTTATCACAGTTAAGTCCTCCAATCCTGCAAACAGGTGAATACCTTTACGCCTTATGCGTTAAGGTCGTCAACGTATACGTTGACCTTGTGTACATCTATTCCTGCAGCTTCCTCTACAGTGAAGCTGACCTTATGGGTAATGCTGTTTACGGCAGCAGTGATATTTGTGCCATAGGTCACTTTGATATGGAGGTCGATGACGAGACCGCCGTCCTTATCGGTACGTATGAGCACGCCCTTGTTCTTTCTGAAAGCCTTGCCTGCTGTGAGGGCAGAGACTGCTGAACGGAAGGTGCTTACATTGCTCACGTCAGAGACTCCAAAGCAGTCGGTCACGGCGTGCTTGACGAGCTCAGTGAGGTAATTTTCCGATATAGTTATCTTTCCGATATGATTTTCAAAGCCTACCATATGGTCATCACTCCTTTGGCAAAAATTGCTGCGGCATATTCAGAACAGCCGCTACACTACATAATTATATCACAAACAAACGGGTTTTACAATACCTATTAAAAAGATTATTTTTAAAAATCAGACTGCTCTAATACAAAAAAGCGGTACTTCTCAGAGTACCGCTTATGATTTACTGTATGCCGTTTTTCTTGTCGTTTGTGCTGTTCATGCTGAGACCAGATGATACAGTGCTTCCCAGCTTGCTCTTTACGACCTTTATGCTCTGGAGATTCCTTGAGTAGTAGCTCTCTGTGTCGTTGAGCATCTTGGCAACTGAGGTGGCAGCGTTCTGCTGAAGGTTCTTTGCTGCTGTCTGAGCCTTGGTGATCATATCGAGTGCTTTCTTCTTTGCCTCAGTGACAATAGCTTCTCTTGACACTATCTGAGCGGCACGCTCCTCAGCCTTGCGGATTATTGATTCCGCGTTGAGCTTTGCTTCGTTGAGGATACGCTGGCAGTCGAATTCGATCTTCTTTGCCTCTTTGAGTTCGTGAGGCATATTGAGGCGGACGTCGTTAATGAGTTCTCTCATTCTTTCTCCGTCGATGACCTTCTTGTGTGATACGAAGGGAACTGAGCCTGCCTTGTCGAGGAGTTCGTCCATTTCTTCTAAAATCTCATCAATGCTCATATTAATTACCTCTCTTTAATTAGTCTTTGTTTTATATCATCGAGTATTTCGTTGGGAACGAAGTGACTTATATCGCCGCCGAAGTATGCTATCTGTTTTACCAGACTGGAGCTGAGATACATATTTCCCGAAGCTGTCGTGAGGAATACTGTCTCTGCGCCCTCGTACAGCTTCTTGTTTGCGAGCGCCATCTGGAACTCGTATTCAAAGTCGCTGACGGCTCTGAGTCCTTTGACGATAGCGATAGCGCCGACGTTTCTAACATAGTCCGCGAGGAGACCGTCGAGTATATCTATTACTACATTATCAAGGTCGCGTGTGACCTGTTCTATCATAAGCATACGCTCCGTAGCCGTGAAGCTCGGCTGTGCCTTGCCTGCGTTCCTTGATATCAGGACGATCACCTTATCGAAGAGCTTTGACGCTCTTGTGATGATGTCAAGATGTCCAAGTGTCACAGGGTCGAAGCTTCCGGGGCAAACGGCAACTCTTCTCATTCCTCAGCCACCTCCTCGGACGGTTTGCAGAATATCGTGACATTGATCTTGCCGTAGTGGTAGGTCTTTCTCAGCGTCATACCCTCCGGAGCTGCCGGCTCTTCCGCGTCACTTTCGTATTCACAGATTATGAATCCTCCGTCGCGGAGCTTTTTGGCTGCGAAGGGGAGTATATTTGTGATATGGCTGTGGCGGTAGGGCGGGTCGAGGATTATTATATCGAAGGTCTGCGCGGTGAGCTTAATATAATCGTAGCTGTCGCGGTTTATGACCTCTGACTGGCGTTCAAAGCCTGTATTGCGCAGATTTTCGTTCACACATCTTATTGAGCGGAGCGAGCTGTCTATAAATACAGCGTGGTCTGCGCCGCGGCTGAGGGCTTCGATGCCCATCTGACCGCTTCCTGCGAAGAGGTCGAGGACTCTTGCTCCCTCAAGTTCAAACTGAACGGCTGAAAAGATGCCTTCCTTTACCTTGTCTGCGGTGGGTCTGACGTCCAGACCTTCCGGTGCGACAAGCTTCCGGCCTCTTGCAATGCCTGTGATTACTCTCATGTTTTAGTGCTCCGAAGCCGCAGGAACAACTGCGGTTTCCGCATTTACGGCATACGGCTGCCGAATTATATACATTATATTATATATTATTTTTTGCTGCTTGTCTATATTATTTCTTAAAAATAGGCGATTTTGACTAAAAAACGTCGCTTTCATTTGTCTATCATATACACATTTAAGAGATTAGTGGATAGTGCTTAGTGCTTGGTAATCAGAGAGCAGAAATCAGATATTTGCACTAAATGCTGTAGGGTGCGATGCCCACATCGCCCCGTTCAATTATTCTCAAAGCGGGCAGATAATATCCGCCCCTACATCGGAATGCCGAGGGCGGCGTTCCCTACAAATTCAGGGCTAAAAAATTGTGAAACAAATTTTTGCAAGGGTATTGACAAATGTGTATATAAATGATATAATGTGTATAACGTATATATACAATATTGAGGTGGACTATGGATATTATCATCAGTAATTCATCGGGTGAGCCCATATATCAGCAGATATCCTCGCAGATAAAGGGACTTATCCTTAACGGCGCACTGAAAGCAGGGGACGCTCTGCCTTCCATGCGTACACTTGCACAGCAGCTCCGGATAAGCGTTATCACAACGAAACGCGCTTACGAGGATCTCGAAAGGGACGGCTTTATCGAATCGTATACCGGCAAGGGCAGCTTTGTAAAGGGGCAGAATACCGAGCTTCTCAGGGAGGAGTACCTGCGCCAGACAGAGGCTCTGCTAACTCAGGTATGCGACAAGGCAAGACAGTGCGAGCTCAGTCTCGACGAGCTGAAGGAGATGCTTGATCTTATTTACGGAGGGGAAGACAATGAATGACTATGAAAATGCTATTGAAATCAAGGAACTGACCAAAAGGTACGACGGCTTTACTCTCGACAAGGTGAGCTTCAGCGTGCCTAAGGGTTCTATTATGGGCTTTATCGGGCAGAACGGCGCCGGCAAGACCACTACCATAAACGCCCTGCTCAATATCGTGAAAAAGGACGAGGGCGAGATACGTCTACTGGGTCTTGACAGCGAAAAGGACGAATACGAGGCAAAAAAGCAGATAGCTGCGGTATTTGACGAGCTGCCCTTCGACGACAGGCTCAACGCGATAGCTATCGACAAGATACTCCGGGAGATATACGAGGAGTGGAGCACGGATACATTTTTCGGCTATCTTGACCGCTTTGCGCTGCCGAGAAAGAAGAAGTTCGGCAAGTTCTCAAAGGGAATGAAGATGAAGCTGCAGATAGCGGCTGCTCTGTCACATAACGCGAAACTGCTCATCATGGACGAAGCCACAACAGGTCTCGACCCTGTTGTAAGGAACGAGATACTGGACATATTCCTCGAATATTTGCAGAACGAGGAGAATACTATCCTCATGTCCTCCCATATCACCTCAGACCTCGATAAAATTGCGGACTGCGTTACCTTTATCGACAAGGGCAGGGTGCTGGTAAGCGGCTTCAAGGACGATATACTTGACAGCCACGGCATACTCAAATGCACAAAGGACGACTACAAGGACATTGCTGCCGAGGACATAGTAAGCGCACGTCTGAACGACTTCGGCGCGGAGATAATGGTGTCCGACAAGGCTTCATGCAGCCGCAAATACTCAGGAGCTGTCATTGATCCCGCAACTCTTGAGGATATAATGATATTTTATGTAAACCGGGACAAAAAGGAGTGGAGATGAATGAAAGGACTTATCTACCGTGAGTTGTACCTTATACGCAAGACGACCGTTATCACGCTTCTTGTCTATTTCATATTCGTTGCCATGATGTCCCTTGTGTGCATAAGCACTTATGCAGGTAATCTCAAAGGCGAAACGGGGGTAATTGAGATATTCTATCCGCAGGCATACTTCTATGCGGCGTGTATCGCCCTTGTAGGTATGGGCTACGGACATAACGACATCATTCAGAAGGACTATCAGTCACGCTGGCAGCTTTTTTCCTATACTCTGCCCATAAGCGACAGGAAGTTGATCGCTTCAAAGTTCATAGTGCGCGGTATACTGCTGCTTGCAGGTCTTGTGCTTGCCCTGCTGGCAGAGGTGATAATATCCGCTGCGGCTAAAATGCCTGTAAGTGCGGATCATATCAAGAATATCCTTATTATCGGCGCTGTTATGACCGTAGGCTTTTCGGAGATACCTCTTATGCTCCGCTTTAAAAACCAGAACAAGGGAGCAGCTGTTACACTTCTTGCTTTGGCACCGTTTATGGCGGCTTTCGTATATTTCGCGTGGAAATTCACGAAATTCTGCATGAGCGAAGCAGTAAGGCTGTACGGTGAAGCCACCGATGAGACCATGGCGAAGGTGTTTGCGCCTTATTGTGACAAGGCGCGTACAATATGCTTTATCGCCGCACCGTTCTTTGTGGTCGGCGTAGTGGCGCTGTTCTATGTGTGGTCGCTGAAGGAGTACAGAAGGAGGCGTTACTGATGACGGGATATCTTTATAAGGAATTCAAGCTCAATATTCGCCTTATACTTATTTTTCTGCTGACATACCTGTTCTTTTCCATAGTTCCGATCTTTGCGGTAGTTGATGCAAAAGACGATGATACTATCGGACAAACGCTGACAATGATACTGGGAGTGTTCTGCATTTTTACGTTTATTACGGCAGGCTGCATACAGAGCGGAGTTTTCAACGGCGACGACAGAAAGAAGTGGGCTTATTTCGTGACCTCCACACCTTCGGGGATAAAGGGACAGATAGGCGCGAAATACCTGTTCACAATGCTGTTCACCATGTTTGTTGTGACCCTCGAAACGCTGAAATTGGCATTTGCTGAGCAGATATCGGGACAGTCCAGCGGGCTTTCCGTGCTTATTGCGGCGATGTTCTATGTGCAGCTGCTTATGAGAGCTGTGGAGTATCCGCTGATAGTGCGCTTCGGTGTGAAAATGGGAAGCATGGTAAAGATAACGGCGGTATGTGTTGCCATTCTTGGATTTATAGTGTATATGCTTTTCGGCGATACCTCCGCCTTTGCAAGCATGGATACATTCTGGGAAAGAATGTTTGCCTTTGTTGGAAATCCGGACAAGCTGAAAATGCTGCTGCTGTGGGTGGGCATATGCACACTGGCTGTGCTGCCGCTGTATTACCTTTCCTACAGGATATCCGTGAAGCTGTACCTGAAAGGAGCTGAGAATTATGCCAAGTAAGAAGAAAACTCTCCTTCGTATATTCATATACCTTGTACTGGCTTTCGCTCCTGCTTATGTGCTGGAACTGATATTCTCGGACAAGCAGGGCAGCTTGAAGAATGTGTTCTGGGGAGCTACCCTTATGCTCTATCCTGCTATAGCGACGATCATCACGAGACTTGTCACAAAGGAGGGCTTCCGTGACGCCATGCTGGGCTTTGGCAGAAGAGGCAGCGGCAAATACTATGCGGCAGCGGTCATATATCCGATAGTGCTGCCATTTGTCAGCGCTCTGATACTTCATCTTTTTATAGTTAAAAACGGAAGTATCTCCGACAGCGCCTTCGGCAGCGATATCGTAATGGGTATGGCTTCTCTGCTGATAGGTATAATATCCGGTATCGCAACTGCCTTCCACGGCCTCGGCGAGGAGCTGGGCTGGAGAGGCTATCTCACGCCAAAGCTTGAACAGCTCATGCCGACACCTGCGGCGATAGTGGTCACGGGTATCATATGGGCTCTGTGGCACGGACCTCTCCTTGCTTACGGCTATGATTTCGGCAGGGATTATGATCTCTTCCCTTACGGCGGCTTTATTGCCATGATGGTGATGTGCATATTCTGGTCGGCTTTGCTCACATGGCTGACGAAACGTACTGGCTCGGTATATCCTGCGGCGCTGTGCCATATGCTCATAGACACTGTGCTGACTGCGGTGTTCATGCTATTTGCTTACAATGCGAACGGGGAGAAGTTCGCATATAGGACAAACGAGTTCTGGATGCTGATACTGTCCGTATTCCCGATGATAATAGTGTGCGGAACTGTATGCATGGTGCTCATATGCAAAAAAGGGAAGAGTACGGCGAAAGCCTGACTCGGCAAAAATGATTTGATAAACGGGGTAAACTTTTTAGTTGAGAGCCGACAATTCCTGGCTCTCAACTTTTTGCATTTAATGGCTGTTTTCCGTGCTTTTCAGTATAAAGCAAAAAAATTCCGAAATTTTTTTTAAAAAACGCTTGACAAACATGAGATACTGTGATATAATTATTTTCGTCGCCGAGGATACGGCGTCTGCGAAGTGGGGGTTTAGCTCAGCTGGGAGAGCATCTGCCTTACAAGCAGAGGGTCACAGGTTCGAGCCCTGTAGTCCCCACCACATGGCCTCGTAGTTCAGTTGGTTAGAACGCCTGCCTGTCACGCAGGAGGTCGACAGTTCGAATCTGTTCGGGGTCGCCATGCGCTTCTGTAGCTCAGTCGGTAGAGCAGGGGACTGAAAATCCCCGTGTCGTTGGTTCGATTCCGACCGGAAGCACCATATAGAACGCTTCCGCGTTCTATATATAATGCGGATTTAGCTCATCTGGTAGAGCGCCACCTTGCCAAGGTGGAGGTAGCGAGTTCGAGCCTCGTAATCCGCTCCATAGTGGCGGGGGAATACTCTCGTCATTACATGAATCCCGAAGCAATAGTTTCGGGATTTTTTATTTAAGATTCATGGTATACAAACAAGTTTCAGCAGTGATCGGAGATAGTTATGAGCCGAAGATATAATGAAAAAAAGTCCACCGTCAAAAGGGATTTCAGGAATATGAAGATACTGAGGGCTGTGGGCATAACCAAATGGGTATTTGTTGCGATCGCAGTGATATGCTGCATACTTATACGTTTATTCTACTGGTACAACCGTCCCGGTACTTTCATTTCCTTTGGAAGAGTGACACAGGTAATCATCGCAAATATCGCTTTGTTCACTCTTGTGCCTGTGGTGTGCATCAGCGCACTGCTTTTCCTTGGCGAAAAGATAGCAAAGGGCGGAAGGGGAATGGCTATCGTGGCTGTCACCACTCTGGTAGTGCTTCTTTGCGCAGGAGCGGTGGCTTACGTTGCCTTTACCAATAAGAACGCAGTCGAGATGCTGTATATGGAAGAGTTCAATACTCCCGATAATCAGCATACCCTTTACTATGTCGAGTCGAAAAGTGAACGCGAGCGTGTAATATTCCGCAGAACAGGAAAGTTCACATACGAAAAGACTACA
>Ga0265298_10002770_pt1 | contig 23938 bp, 21 predicted proteins | sample AusTroGonzalo_MG_3_FD_193486 | JGI IMG/M metagenome (GOLD analysis project Ga0265298, IMG submission 193486) | Bovine rumen microbial communities from tropical cattle in Woodstock, Queensland, Australia - Gonzalo_01 | ecosystem: Host-associated > Mammals > Digestive system > Stomach > Rumen ...
ATGGATACCGAGGGGGAGCTCACCAGAAAGACCGTGGAATAGTTGCACACCGTCATGCATTAAGTCTTTTATGATGCCTTTGCTGCGCCATAGTGCTTTTGGCGTATAGGGTATGCCTGTTGTTGGGTATCGGAAAACAACGTTGTCGTGATCAACAACCTGACTACGCAGTTCGTCATGTCCTTTGTCTGGGGCATATAATATGAGCTGCAGATTGCGAGACTGCGTGGCGATATCGTTGACGAGTGTCCGTCCGTAACTGCCAAGTCCTGTCCCATTGCTGACAATCCGTTTGGCATCATAGCCTATGGTGAAATGCCCTGTCATTTTCTTTTGAAATGCTTAAACACAAATCTGACGATGATGAAGTTCGTGGGGACGGTTATCGCTAATACTGCAAAAGGTGCGAGCAAACGATGTAACCCCATCCAGAGGAAGAAGTTAAAGAGCACAATCTGGAGGAAGTAATTAAAGGCGTGTGCACCGATAAATCCTGCTCCGTTTTCCTTGGAAGTCTTCTCCTTGAACGTGAAATGAGCGGAAAGGTAGTAGTTGACTAGGAAACTGAGGAAATAGCCGATAGAGTAAGCTATGTTCACATTTATCCAGTGCTGGAGCAACCAATAGATAGAATAATGCAGTACCATGGCTGTTGAACCCACGATACCGAAACGTATGATCTCTCCGATTGTCTTGTTTCTGTCCATCCCGTGATATTTGAAGGCAAAGGTACAAATAATCTTTTATTTTTCATCCTAAATTCTTAATTTCTTCGTATCTTTGCACCCAAATAAAAGATGTTTATGGAACAGGAAATGAATTTTCTCGATAGGAACGAATTTAATTTCGAACCTAGTCAGAAGGTGCAGGATGCAATCCGCAACTTCGATCCCAAGACGTTGTGCTTCTATACTCGTATCTATGACCAGGGCAAGAAGAGTGTCATCAGTGTTCGTCTTAGTGAGATCTATGGTGTGCCAGAGGAACAAGTGTTGTTGGCCTATGGCGGTGAGGATATTTTGAAAAATGCGATTCATTACTACCTGATGAAGGGTGATAATAAAAAGATACTTATTCCGGAATTCTCTTGGTGGTACTATAATAAAGTGGCTAGCGAGTGCTATGGCACTTTCGAGATGTACCCCCTTCATGAGCAGGATGATACCTTTGCCTATGATGTGGACGAGGTCATTGAATACACAAACCGTATTCATCCACGTATGTTATTGTTAGCTTCGCCCAATAATCCTACGGGTAATAGTCTGACCCCGGAGGAAATCGGAAAAATCATGGAGAATATTCCTGCGGATACGATGGTGTTGATTGATGAGGCATATGCTAGTTTCATTACATCTGATACGGATTATATCGCTCCATTGGTGAACAAGTATGCAAACCTGATTATCTCACGTACACTGTCGAAATTCTATGGTCTGCCTGGTCTGCGCTGTGGTTTCGGTTTTATCGGTGCTGGCCATGACCATTTTGTGAGTTATATCAACAAGTACTTGGGCTATAACCGTTTCTCTGAAGCGGTAGCGTTGGCTGCACTTGACAGTGATGAGCATTATCGTCGTGTGGCCGATGACATGGAATGGGGGCGTCAATTGTACAAGAAAGAGTTTGGTGACAAGCCTGGCTTCAAGGTCTATAAGAGTGTCGCCAACTTTATCCTCATAAAGTATCCGCAGGAGATAAAAGAAAGACTGCAAAGCGCTTTAGCAGATAAGAATTACAAGATCAAGTTTATGACGGACAAAGGACTGGAGTCGTGCTTGCGAATTACTTTAGGGCGCAAGGAACAGACCCAGACTGTCGTTGATACGATGTTGAGTTGTCTATGATTGGGGTGATTTTAGCTGCCGGCATGGCAAAACGTCTACGCCCGCTAACTGACACGAAGCCAAAGTGTCTGTTAGAAGTGGGTGGGAAGACTCTTCTTCAGCGTATTGTTGACGCGATGGCGGATACGGGTATCACGGAGTTTGTGGTGGTGACAGGCTACCGTGCTGAACAGATTCGCGACTTCCTGACGCAGCGCTATCCTGACTTCACCATCCACTTCCTTCATAATGCTGACTATGAGCACAATAACAACATCTATTCGCTATGGATGTCTGGACAGGTGGCTCGCGGACAGGAGTTTCTGCTGATGGACAGTGATATTCTCTGTGATCCAGAGACGGTAGCGGTGGTAGCACGACAGGAAACTTCGGCATTGGCTGTCAATCGTCACGAACTGGGTGAGGAGGAGATGAAGGTGGTCGTAGATGCAGACATGCACATCACTGAGATCAGCAAGACTTGTCGCCCGGAGAATGCCCTCGGTGAAAGTGTCGGTATTGAAAAGATGTTGGCAGACTATAGTGAGGCGCTATTCCGAGAACTTGATCAGATGATTGTGCATGAGGGTCTTATCGACATCTTCTATGAGCGCGCTTTTGAGCGCCTCATCCCCAAGGGGTATACCTTCAAAGTGATCGATACTACTAGGTTCTTTAGCTTTGAACTGGATACGCCAGAGGATTTTGAACAGGCAAGCCGACTGTTGCCTGACAAACTGAAGTGATAAAATTATTGCTAGATGGCATCCTACGATATTGACCTCCTACATCAGCGCATCTTGCGCATTCTTATGGCTGTTGATAAGACCTGCCGTGAGAATCAGTTACGTTACTATATCTGGGCAGGCACAATGATAGGTGCCGTGCGTCACAAGGGATTCATTCCATGGGACGATGACATAGATATTGCTATGCCACGTCCCGATTATGAGCGGTTCATAGCCCATAGCAAGGAGTGGCTGCCGCAGCCCTATGAATTTGTATGTGCCGAGAACGACCCACGATATCCCCTGCCTTTTGGAAAGGTTCAGGATGCCTCAACGACACTTATTGAGCGTACCCACTTACACTACCTTGGAGGCATCTATATTGATGTGTTCCCCATCGATGGCGTGCCTGCAGGTACCTTAAGTCGGAAATGGCACTTTGCCGTTTATGAATATTGGAAGCGTGTACTCTATCTGATTCATCGCGATCCTTATAAGCATGGGCATGGGCCTTCATCGTGGATTCCGCTGTTATGCCGAAAGATATATACGATGCAAGGTGTTCAAAAGAGGATACGTCGTCTGCTATTGAGATACGACTACGAGCAGGCTCCTTTGGTGGCTGACTATGACGATGGACGTCACGGAGCTATGAATAAGGACGTGTTGGGAACACCGACGTCCTATTCTTTTGAAGATGAGATAGTGTTGGGTGTGGAGCAGTATGATACCTACTTAAGTCATAAGTATGGTGACTATATGACCATTCCTGATGGTGAGCATCAGCGTCAGCATAACTTCCATGTACTCGACTTTGACAGGTCGTATAGGGAGTTGAGTGGTGAGAAGTAAAAAAAGAGTTATGCATAATGTTCTGGTAGATTTTTCACATTTAGCCGACCTAAACGGTTTTGGTGAGATAGCCCGCAATTATGCTCCGCTGCTCGCACAAGCCAAGCTGACGGATATACACCTTATATATATTGTGCCTGACCATCTGATTGGAACCTTCGGCCCACGCATCGACTATATACGTCGCAGTCATAAGCGGGAAGATCTAAAAAAATTGGACAAACACGTTGACTTGTGGCATGCTACTGACCAGCAATATCATTTGCGTGGTGGTGACGGTCGGACAGTGCAGCTGCTTACTGTACACGACTTAAACTTCCTGCGCGAAAAGAGCGGACTACATCGCCTGCGCCATATTGTGCAGTTGTGGTGGCGTATGAGGTGCAGTGATCATCTGACTTGTATCTCCAAGTACGTCAAAGATGATATTCTGCAGCACTACAAGTTAGGGTCGAAAGTGCCAGATGTCATCTATAATGGTATTGAAAGTTGTGAAGACGAACTTCAGGTACGTCCCGCTTTTGTGGGGGCTAATGACGAAAAGTTTTTCTTCACCATTGGTCAGATACGTGAGAAGAAGAACTTCCAGACGTTGGTGCCGATGATGCGCTATTTCCCTGACCACAAACTCTATATCTGTGGTGATGATCACTTTGCGTTTGCCCAAGAGTTGAGGAAACTGATTAGGGAGCAGGGAGAAGGACGCGTCATCATGACTGGCAAGATCAAGGATGAAGAGAAGCACTGGCTCTATGCTCATGCTCAAGCCTTTCTGTTTCCTAGTCGTCTTGAGGGCTTTGGTATTCCCGTGCTTGAGGCAATGCGTTATCGTTGCAAAGTTTTCTCCTCCCGTTTCAGTAGTTTGCCAGAGGTATGCAGTGAGCATGCATCCTATTTCGATGACTATACTCCAGAGACTATGGCAAAAGTTGTACGAGAGGGTGTCGCCACTTGGGAAAAGAACGGCCCACAAGCAACGGCTGCTCTGACATATTCTCAAGGATTCAATTATGATATTTATACGGAAACTTATATCCGCCTATATCGCCATCTCCTTACAGAAGGTAAATAACTGATTCCATACAAATTCAACAGTGGCCTCGTTGGCGTCAATGCCTAATGCTACGATGTCTGTATCTTGAGGCAGCCAAGTGGTTTTGCTGGCAAAAGGAGAACAGACCACCAACGAGGGCTTTCCCATGGCATGGACGATATGCCGTCCACCTCCCTCGTTACCAAAATAGGCTGTGCAGTTGGCTGCCATTGCGGCCAATTGGCGTGGACTCTTAGCCTCGATATTCATAAAAACGTTTTGGGGACAATCCAGATGCTCGAAGATGCGACGAGCATTCTCCGCCTCACGCCCAGGAGCGTAGTTGAAAATAAGTTGCCATTGTGGAAAAGCCTCGATAAGATATCCTATCACTTTTGTCATGCGGTCTTCTGGCCACGTTTTCTCCTCCAACTTCGCCGTAACTCCCACTAGCATGACAGGTCGTTTAAAGTCGATTCCCTTCTGGCACATGTAGGCTTTAAAATCTGCCTTTTCCTTTTCTGTGATGCAGAGTGTTAGGTTCTTGTCTGTCACTTTGGGTTCCAAGGGTTCTATCAGTTTCAAGTTATGGCTAATCATACTCTCGTTATCTTCGCAACCATCAAAACGATAGTTAAAGATACCCCAGGTATAAGGCTTACGGATACCAATACGCCATTTGCTCTGAATGGAGAAAAGCGCGAAGGGTATGGTGTTGATGGTAGAGCGCATATCGATGATGACGTCGTAGTGTGTCTTGTGAACGATACGCCATACTTTTGTTATATAGGTGAAGAAAGAGTGCCGTTCTTGTTCAGAGAATGTAATGATCCGACTGATGGCGGGATGGCCTTCAAACAATGGAGCTATTCGCTCGTTGAGTATATAATCGATCTCTGCTTCGGGGAAGTTCTTCCTTAATGTGCTCAGCAGAGGTGTGGTCAGAATGGCATCGCCCATCTGGCGAAATCGGATGACAAGTATCTTCATAGGATATCTTTGATAGCAGTTTCTTTGTATGGTCGCTCTAGGTCGAGACGAAAAAAGTGGTGCTGTATCTGCTTCTCTTTCGGTGGTAGCTGCATATAATTGCCGTATTTGTTGGAAAGGTACTCATCGTAGTATTCAACCCCAAGGAACTGCTTGTCCTCGAAAGGATAAACCTGAGGTGTGCCAAGGATACGTTTTTCAAATACGCCCTTCAGTCCATCATCATAGTCGCAGACGAAGTCGGATTCCTCGTAAGGGTATTTTGTCATATAGTCCTTTACTTTCTTCTGTAGGTCTTCTAGCGAATAGATCTTATGAAGCAACCACGGAAACCATGAACGAGGGCCATGTCCATGTTTGAATGGATCGCGACCACGTAAGAATAGCAGATGGCGCCAGAACTTATAGCGTTTGAAATGCGCTTTTCGCTCCTTTTCGTCTGCGGGAGCTCCGTCAATGGGGAATACGTCGATATATATACCTTCGAGGAACTTAAAGTCAGGGCGCTCGAGAACAGTGGTTGATGCGTCTTCAATTTTTGCGAAGGGGTAAGGGTAGGTTGGATCAGTCTCTGGAGCAATCACCTCGTATGGCTTTGGTAACCACTCGTGCCAGTGGCTAATCAGTATCTCGTAGTCTGGTCGAGGCATGCAGATATCCATGTCGTCATCCCAAGGAATAAATCCTTTATGGCGCACGGCTCCGAGCATGGTTCCGGCCCAAAGGTAGTAGTGCAGGCCATGTTCGCGGCATATCTTATCAATAGCCTCCAGATTACCTATAATCTTACGCTGTAGAATGCGGATGTCGTAATTCGTTTCGTTGTGTAGTCTCATAATTCTAGTTTGAATTCAATTTCACGTTTCTTCTGGTATCGTTGCCAGAACGCTGCTCGTGCCTTCATCGTGATATCGACACAGATGGTGGGATCGAAATGACGCTCTCGGGCATATTCCTCGACGAGCAGTTGGATAAACCTCTTAGGTCCCCAGAGACGGCAAAAACTCTTGCAGCCACATTTCATATCAACGGGTCCGAAGCGCATCCGATTGATGTCGACGATTGAGAAATGATAGGTGCCTTCTCCATCCTGATCCCATAGAATATTTCCGGGAGAAAAGTCAAGGTGAAGCACCTCTTGATTGTGCATAAAGGCAACATAATGTGCCAAGGCCTTCGCTACGGGCTCGTAGACCTCAGGTGTGGCATCGCCTATCTCATAGAGCAGATGGCGATAGGGACATTGTTGGCTAATAAAGTAGCTCTGCTGCAGAAGTCCTATGGCATTACGGTCCTCGATATATGCAATGGCCTCTGGCGTTTCTATACCTTTATCCAGGAGACATTTCGGATAGGTAAAGGCGCGGATACCTTTTGGCTTGCGGATGCCTGTGGAATAGATTAGGTCGTTCAAAAGACATGGCTTCCGGAAACGTTTCACATTCAAGGGCGTTCCGTCTGGGGCTTCGAAGCGTTTGATGAGGTTCCTCCGTCCGCCATAGATATAGGTACCCTCTATATCCATAATAGAAGGCAACTGCATGATAAATTTGCGCAGATGCTCATATTGGGGGTTGATGTAGATCTTTCTGTTCATGATTCCTTGAATTCTTCTCTTGGGATGGCTTTGCCGTTGACCATGATATATTGGCGATCGAACTCCTCGTGGGTACGTTTCCAACGATTGTGTGTCCAAAGATAATAGGAGGGGTCGCGACGGATTGTTTTCTCCAGCATCTGGAAGAAACGGGATGTAATCTCGTTGTCGGGTTCTTGGAAGGCGTGTTGGGATATCTGTTTAAAGGTGCAGACGTATTGTCCGCGTCTTGGTCGTTCCATTTCTGCATAGAAAACTGCATCGTCCATTTTCCTCATGATGCGCTCGCCACCTGTAAAGACAGGTGTGTCGTGATTAAGAAAAGGTAACCACAGATGGATATTGTGCCATCGAGGAGCCTGGTCACTGATATAGCCGAAGAGATAGTTTCGATTTTCTCGCTTGCATGTTGCCAGTTGCCTGAGAATATTTTTCTTGGGAATACATTCTCCTCCATGAGCCTTGCGGATGTCAATGAATAGCTGATCGAAGGCGTCGTTATATAGCGGGTGGTAAATTAATCCCATGACAGCTTCTGGATGTCGTTTGAAGGCCAGTCCTATGGCTGAGAGCCATTCCCAATTGCAGTAATGTCCGAGGATTGCAGCACAATTCTGACCTTTGTCGAAGCATCTCTCCATCTCTTCAACGTTGCGATATTCAATATGACGCAGCAACTTCTTGTCGCTGATGGTGAGCAGTTTGAAAGTCTCGAAGATATAGTCACAGAACCAGTGGTAGAACTTTCTCTCAATCTGACGAAGTTCGGTTACGCTCTTTTCCGGGAAAGAGGAAGAAAGGTTCTTCCAGACAATCTTACGTCGGTATTTGACAATATGATAAACAAGTACATATAAACAATCTGACAGTCCGTAGAGTAATCGGAACGGAATCAGAGAAAGGGTATATACAAACCCATAGAGAAGGAAATAGGCAATCTTCTTCATTTATTGTGTATTGAAGTCATTGGTGGCATGTCGCATAATGGACAGATTGAGACGTTGCAGCCGATTGACATCCGCACTTTGTCTGGTGTGGGACCGGTAGGCCGCGGAATTATAGAGGGTATACCCTGTGCTGTCAACGAGCAACTGGGCGTTATTATTATTGATGGCTGTTGGATAACAGCAGATCTTGCAATCTGGTGTTTGTCTACTCATGTTCTTAATTTTTTAGTTGTTTGCTAAGTTGTAGAACTTTTTCCACAATAGGGGCCATATCATAATATTTATATTCTGCAAGACGGCCGCCAAAGATAACGTTGGACATTGTCTGTCCCCATTCACGGTATTGTGCTGCTAGCTGGTTGTTCCTATCATCATTGATTGTGTAAAACGGCTCCCTGCCTTCTTTCCACTCTGTTGGATATTCACGAGTGATAATGGTCTTGGGACAGTTGTAAACTTGTTGACCAAACATTTCAAAGTGCTTGTGTTCAATTATACGCGTATAGGGCACATCACTACTGGTAAAGTTCATAACGGCATTGCCTTGGTAGTTGGGTGTGTCGAGCACTTGGTGTTCAAAACTGAGAGAACGGTACTCAAGCCGTCCGAGACTATACTCAAAGAACTGGTCAATGGGGCCTGTATACACCGTCTTATCTGCTTGTTGTTCCCAATAATGGCGGTCTGCAAAGAAGTCTGTTCTTGTCTTGACCTCAACACCATCCAGCAGACGGTTGATGAGTGCAGTGTAACCTCCGACAGGAATACCTTGATATAGGTCATCGAAATAGTTGTTATCATAAACGAAATGTAGTGGAAGTCGTTTGATGATAAAAGGAGGTAATTTCGTGCAGGAACGCCCCCATTGCTTTTCTGTATATCCCTTTATAAGTCGCTCGTAGATGTCATGTCCAACCAACATCAACGCTTGTTCTTCAAGATTACGTGGTTGATTGACACCTGCTGCAGCCAGTTGCGCAACCACTTTTCCCCTCTGCTGATCAATAACTTGACGTGCTTCGTCTGGAGTTAGTACGCCCCACATCTGGTGGAAGGTATTCATGTTGAAGGGAAGATTATACAGTTTTCCCTCATAACAGGCAACAGGTGAATTGGTATAGCGGTTAAATGGCATGAGTGAGTTAACGAAATCCCACACTTGACGGTTAGATGTGTGGAATATATGTGCTCCATATCGGTGTACATGTATACCCTCCGTCATCTCGGTGTATACATTTCCTCCCACATGGGGACGTTTCTCAATGACTAGACAGCGCTGTCCACGTTGATGGGCTAGATAAGCAAAGGTTGCTCCAAAAAGTCCGCTTCCAACAATCAGATAATCGTATTTGTTCATTCTTCAAAGCCTTTATTCTTCCTTCTCACCCTTGGTTTTAGCCTTATGCCCTTCACATATTTGTTTCCTGCGATTATGCGTCCAAAGATAATTGATCCTTCATTTATCGAACTTTGAGGTCGTTGGTGGTACGTTGTAAAATAGCTTGATTTAGACGTTGTAGTCGGTCGGCATCAGAACTTTGCCTGATGCTGAACTGGCGAGCGTCGAAATCGTAGAGGATATAGCCTGTACTGTCAATGAGCAACTGAGCGTTGTTGTAATTGTTGACGGCTGTCGGGTAATGATAGGTACTGCTCATGATATCACGACTGAAAGCAAAATCGTCGTGACTTAACTGCATCTGTCCAAGAAGTGTCGCTGCCAAATCCGTCTGGTTACAGATATGTCCGATGATGCGTGGTTCTCTAACAGCACCACCCACCCATAACATCGGAATATGGTTCTTCAAGAGTGGCTTGGACTGATCTATATCGTGGTGGTTGACCCCATGGTCTGCTACCATAATAACGAGCAGATGATCCCATGCTGGTGTCTGACGGAGTGATTCGATGAAATTTTCTAGACAATCGTCAAGGTAGGCGAACGCATTCTGTACCTCGTCTGTATGTTTTTTCGTCGGCACATCCCAAGGCTCGTGACTGCTCAGCGTAGAGTAACCGATTAAGTAGGGTGCTGGTGTTTCCTTGATCAGATGCAGCAGTGTCCCGAAGGTGATATCATCGCGGACGCCCCATTGTGCAGTGCCCTGCTCCTCCTTGGAGTAATCATCCTTCCATCTCAATTGTTCCCATCCTGTGCTAATCAGGTAGCCGCGCATGTTGGTGAAGTTGATATCACCTCCATAGAGATAGCTTGTCTTATAGCCTTCTTTCTGCAGGCTCCTAGCGATGCTTGGTAATGTACGACTCTTCTGTGGCATCTTCATGACCGATAGCGATGGAAATGATGGATAGCCGCTTAAGGTGGCGATGGTGCCGCGGTCGGTGCGCCATGAGTTCGCAAAACAGTTGGAGAACCAGATGCCTTCCCGTTTCAGTTTCTGGAGATAGGGCATGACATTCCTAAATTGCTCGCCGCAACTCTCCAACAGAATGACTACCACGTTGGGACGGCTGGTCGTTAGAAGCGTATCTGTCAGCATACTTTCCGTGGTATAAACAGTGTTGGTCAGGGTCTGACACTCGTTATCGTCCATGAACTGATACTGATCTATATTTCCCATCGTATGGCTTAGGGAATACAGAAAACTAAATACAGGGTTAACGGCAGAGTGGTTAAGGAACTGATCTTGTGAATAATATACCTGACCGATGTTCGTCGTTGACTCACCCAGACCTCCTCGGATACCAATGATGAAAAGTGGAATGAGAACCAAATCTCCTATGAGTACAGCACTTTTGTGGTTTGGCAATTTAGTTTCATATGGAATAGACTTGTAGAGACGGTAAATCAGGACCGTACCTATCATTAGGATAATGATCCGTATGGCCATATATAATCCCGATACACTTGCTTTCGCCTCGGCTGGTGTCTCAAGATATTGCAGACAAGTGGCGTCGAGCTTGAAACCCCAGAAAGAATACAGACTAGTGTCAGTAACGAAGGCAAGAATCAATGCAAAGGCGATGATGCTGTAGTAGAATCTCAGAATCTTGATGAGCAACTTGCTTTCCCTCCAGATAGATACGATTGTTACCAGAAAAGGTATAATCAGCAGGTAGAGACTGGTAGAAAGATCAAGCGTGAGGCCATGCCAGATGACATCTACCATATCTTTCACCGTGAAAGAGTGTCCATCATGGTTGAGTAACATGAAGGCAATCTTAGCGATAACAAATAGTAGTATCGTCAATAAATAGGTCTTAACCAGATAGATCAGTCGTTGTCTCATCAGCTTTGCATATCATGCAGTTTCTTGTAATAACCATCAAAAGTCAGCAGACTATCATGAGTACCGCGCTCTACGATTTTTCCCTCGTGGATGACGCAGATTTCGTCGGCATTTTTGATGGTTGACAGACGATGGGCGATTGCCACAGTCGTGCGTGTCTTCATCAAACGCTCCAATGCATCCTGAACCAGTCGTTCACTCTCAGTGTCGAGGGCAGAGGTCGCCTCGTCAAGGATTAGAATTGGCGGGTTCTTTAGGATGGCTCGTGCGATAGACACACGTTGGCGCTGTCCACCAGAGAGTCGACCGCCCCGGTCACCAATATTCGTTTCGAAACCCTGTTCCGATTGTGTGATAAAGTCATAGGCATTGGCGATACGTGCAGCCTCTTCAATCTGTTCTTGTGTGGCGTTCTCCACGCCGAAAGATATATTATTTCTGAATGAATCGTTGAAAAGAATTGCCTCTTGGTTCACGTTGCCGATAAGTTGGCGTAGGTCATGGATACCTAGGTCCTTCACATTGATGCCATCTATCATTACTTCGCCTTCTTGGACATCATAGTATCGCGGTATTAGGTCTACAAGCGTCGATTTTCCTGAACCGCTCTGTCCGACGAGTGCAATGGTCTTGCCCTTGGGGATAATAAGGTTGATATCGCGCAATACCCATGTATCACCATAGCGGAACGATACGTTACGGAACTCTATTTGATGACCGAAACTGGAGATATGTATGGGTTGAGAGATTTCTGTGATGGTGTTTTCTGCCATCAGAATCTTGTCGATACGCTCCATTGATGCCAATCCTTTGGGAATGTTATAACCAGCCTTGGAGAAGTCTTTCAACGGCTGGATAATCGAATAAAGAATGACCATGTAGTAGATGAAGGTCGGTCCCGTAATTGCATGACTGGTCAGTACGAGAATGCCACCGAACCAGAGTACAATAATAATCATGAGTGTTCCAAGGAATTCACTCATCGGGTGTGCCATCGACTGACGGATATTTACGCGCATAATGTCATTGCGATAGGCGGAATTCACACGGTCAAAACGTGTGTTCATTTTCTCTTCGGCACAGAAAGCCTTGATGATGCGTAATCCACCTAGTGTCTCTTCCACCTGACTCATTGTGTCGCTCCACAAAGCCTGTGCCTTGATACTTTTCTGCTTCAGTTTTCTACCGACAAATCCCATGAACCACCCGAAAATCGGTACAAAGACAATGGTGAATAGGGTGAGCTGCCATGATACGAACAGGAGGGTGGCGAAATAAACGACGATGAGAATCGGGTTCTTGAACAGCATATCAAGGCTCGACATGATGCTCGACTCCACCTCCTGCACGTCACCGCTCATTCGGGCAATGATATCACCCTTTCGTTCCTCAGAAAAGAATCCCAACGGAAGTGATGTGATTTTTTTGTATAGTTGATTCCGGATATCACGTACCACACCTGTACGAATGGGGATAATGGTAGCTGACGATAGGAAGTAGGCTCCTGTCTTCATGGCTGTGGTCAATGCAAGAAATAGTCCAATAAACAGAAGGGTCGTCGTTTGGCCATAGCTGGCAATGAGTTGTGTGACATAATAGTTCAAGTTATTCATCAGAACAGCCTGTATGTTACCCCAGTCCCACGCCATCAATGTGGTTGCCGCCTCGGTATCGCCTGTCTGGAACAGAATCTGGAGAATGGGAATCAGGGCAGCAAACGAAAAGATATTAAGAACAGCAGAGAGGATGTTGAAGATGATCGACAACACCAGGTATTTCTTATAGGGTGGGACAAACCGCCGTAATACACGTAGAAACTCTTTCATAGCTATCAACTTTCAACTCCAAACAATGTGGCACTAGTGGATCCTGTTATCTTAACTCGGACAATTTCTCCGATGTGGTGGTTGCCCTTGTTGAACACCACCATCTTATTTTGTTCTGTACGTCCGCAGAGTTGCTCACGGCTACGTTTCGAGAATCCCTCTACAAGCACGTCAAACTCTTTTCCTTCGTCTTTTTTGTTTTGAATGGCACTGATCTCAGTCTGGAGCGCAATTAATTCGTTCAAACGACGAATTTTTTCTTCTTCTGGCACGTTATCGGGTAGATGTTTTGAAGCGTAAGTGCCAGGACGCTCGGAGTACTTGAACATGAAGGCTGAATCATAGCCCACTTCGCGCATCAGTGAAAGCGAGAGCTGATGATCCTCTTCTGTTTCATTATGATAACCCACAAAGATGTCGGTCGAGAGTCCGCAGTCTGGGATGATGCGACGGATGGCAGCCACACGGTCCATATACCATTCACGGGTGTATTTGCGATTCATCAGTTTAAGAATCTTGTCGCTTCCGCTTTGTACGGGCAGATGGATGTGCTTACATACGTTGGGCATGTCAGCAATCACGCGTAATGTTTCGTCGCTCATATCCTTGGGGTGTGAAGTCGTGAATCGTACTCTCATCTCAGGAACTTCTTCTGCCACTCTACGTAGCAATGCTGGGAAATCTGGCGTCTCCGGATGGTCTGGTCGGGCATAGGAGTTGACGTTTTGTCCTAGTAGCGTCACCTCCTTAAAGCCGCGGTCACGTAGGTCTCTGGCCTCTCGAAGTATACTTTCCACGTCGCGACTACGCTCACGGCCTCGGGTGTAAGGTACAATACAATAGTGGCAGAAGTTATTACAGCCACGCATGATGCTCACAAAACCACCTATTTTATGTCCCAGTCCGATACGTTGAGGAACTATGTCCTTATATGTTTCCGATGTCGAGAGTTGGATGTTCATAGCCTTATGCCCTGTCTCAGCCTGAGCAATCAGGTCTGGTAACGAGAGATAGGCATCCGGTCCTACCACAAGATCACAATGGTGATTTTCCAACAGATCTTGTTGTGCCCGTTCGGCCATACATCCTAATACGCCGATAATCAAATGCTTTGTAGATACGCCGGCTTTCTGTCTGTGTCTGCGCTCTGCGTCAAGTGCCTCTAATCGGTGATAGATCTTCTGTTCAGCATTATCCCTTACCGAGCACGTGTTCAAGAAGACGGCATCGGCCTCATTCAATTCCTCGGTGGTTTCATAGCCTGCCATCTTCATGACAGAGGCAACTACCTCCGAGTCTGCCACATTCATCTGGCAGCCATACGTTTCTATATATAGTTTCTTCATTTTTCCTTCTTCTTATTTGATGTAATTACACAATTGGCAAGGAGATGCCATTGATTTTCTGGTATACATCAAGGGCATATACATCTGTCATGCCGCTGATATAATCGATAACGGCCATCAGACGTGTCTCCAGTTTCTGTGATTCGATGTCGTATTGGTTCGATACACGACTGATAAGGTGTTGGGAGTAGAATCGTTCCGGATGGACGGCTGCACCTATGAACTGCTGCATCAATGTTTGCATGATCTGATAACCTGATAGTTCGACATCTAGAACGGGCTTGCTCTTGTAGATTCGTTTTAGTGACACTTTACTACAACGTTTGTAAGCTTCTTTTTGTAATGAACCGATATGGTCGATAAGACTGCCTATAAACGTACCATTAAGAATTTCGTCTTCGAACTCGACAAACACTTTGACGCATTCGTTTTCCAATTTCCCGATAACACAGGCACGCAGGTATACCACCTTCTCGTTGGGATCAGTGACGTGCTCATCGTCGATACGCCGAAGGATTTTCTGTCGGTCGTCTTCATCAAAGAACGCTAGTAAAAGGTCCATCGTCTCATCGAACGAGAGAATCTTTAACTTATGGGCATCCTCGATATCCATAATCTCATAGCAGATGTCATCGGCTGCTTCTACAAGGTAGACCAGGGGGTGACGCGCATATCTCAGAGGAGCCCCAATTTCTGATAGGCAGATAATGCCTAGCTCATCTGCAATTTTCCGGTATTCCTCTTTCTCTGTATCGAAGAACCCGAACTTTCCTTTCTTGCCTGCTACAGAAGATGAAAACGGGTATTTTACGATACTGGCAAGGGTGGAATAGGTCATAACGAAACCGCCAGGTCGTCGACCCTTGAATTGATGGGTGAGTAGACGGAAAGCATTGGCGTTTCCTTCGAAGTGGATGGCATCGTTCCAGAATGTTGGACTGACCTCACGTTGTAGATCACTGCCAGCGCCCTCTGTAAAGAATGCTTGAATTGCTTTTTCACCGCTATGACCGAAAGGTGGATTCCCCATGTCGTGCGCCAGACAGGCCGTAGCAACTATCTGCCCGATTTCCTGAAAGAGCGTGTCTCTCAGTTCCGGATGCCTCTTGGTTAGTTGTAGTGCAACATCATTGCCTAAAGACATACCTACGCTGGCAACTTCCAAAGAATGGGTCAGACGGTTATGCACGAATATGCTGCCTGGCAGAGGGAAAACTTGAGTTTTGTTTTGCAAACGACGGAAAGGAGCCGAGAAAATCAGCCGGTCGTAGTCACGCTTGAACTCCGTCCGGTCATCATGGCGCTCGGGGTGGCGATGTTCTTGTCCGAGTCTTTTATTTGAAATCAGTCGTTGCCAGTCCATCATATTGAATGCAAAGGTACGAATAAGTGAGCGAAAAACCAAATTTATTTGGTGTTTTCCGAATGATGGTACTTTCGAACGCAGTTCAAGGGTACGAATAAGTAAGCAAAAAACCAAATGGCAAAGCTTATTTCGCAGAAATTAACGAAAAAATGAAAAATAAATGACCGTAATCGTCGTAATCTGCGGTAAAAACATTAACTTTGCACATTGATAAAACAAGAAATTAACGAAATGCTGGAGATAAAAGTTGTCAATAAAGGGCACCAACCTCTGCCGCAATATGCCACGACGCAGAGCGCTGGTATGGATTTGCGTGCTAATTTGGAAGAACCTGTGCTGTTGAAGCCTATGGAGCGCAAGTTGATTCCGACAGGGCTGCACATCGCTCTGCCTGTGGGGTATGAAGCACAGGTCCGACCACGTAGTGGACTGGCACTGAAGAAGGGTATTACAGTGCTGAACTCTCCTGGTACTATCGATGCTGACTATCGTGGTGAGGTAGGTGTGCTGCTCATCAATCTGTCACAGGAGGATTTTGTTGTCAACGATGGAGAACGTATTGCACAAATGGTCATTGCCCGTCATGAACAAGGCTCTTTCATGCCTGTTGATGTGCTTGATGAAACTGAGCGTGGCGAAGGAGGTTACGGTCATACTGGTGTGAAATGAAATAAGGGAGTGAGAAACTCAAGGAAAGAATGAGTAATCGTTGTAAGATGAAAGGCATAGTGATTTGCGGAAGGCCGTGGGCTATTCGGCTGTTGCTATGCGTGGCTTTGCTTTTTTCTTACATTTCTCTCCTTAAAATATCTGCCCAGGAGCAGTCCTATGACCAGTTCTTTATGGAGGCTATGGTTCAGCGGCAGAAAGGAAATAACGATGCTGTGTTTGATCTTCTGCGTCATTGTTTGGAAATCCGGCCAGATGCAGCGGAGGCGTGGTACTATATCTCACAATATTATAATGCCCTGAAGAATGCCGACAAGGCCATGGCATGCATCAAACGTGCAGCAGAGTTGTCGCCTGGTAACGAGACCTATATGGAAACGTTGGCACAAGCATATATCCGTCAACAAGACTATGCGAATGCTATCGCAGTTATTGAAGGGCTATATGAACGCAATAAGGACCAAGAGGGATTGTTGGAGATGCTCTTCCAACTGTATCAGCAAGAAAACGATTATGCAAAGGCTATCCGTGTATTGGAGCGGATGGAACAGATAGACGGGAAAAGTGAACGTCTGTCGGTGGCCAAGAGTGAGATATATACCCGAATGGGTAATAAAAAGGCAGCAGTAGCTGAGATAGCAGCCCTATCGAAGCAGTATCCTAATGACCTTAATTATATGGTGATGTATGGAGAGACGCTGATGATGAATGGGCAACTGAAACGGGCGTTAGGCATCTACGACCGTGTCCTAAAACAAGAACCTGATAATAATAGGGTACTTCTGTCATTGCGTACTTATCATCAGGCGCTTGGTCATACAGAGGTTGCAGACTCTCTGACGAAACGTGTACTACTGAATAGGAATGCTACGACAGAGGAAAAGGTTCGCCTGCTGCGACAGGAGATTTCTGCTAATGAGGCTGCTGGAGGTGATAGTACACATATCCTAAACCTTTTCCGCATGATGTTGGCTCAGCCACTTTCTGATACAGATATGGCTGTTCTTTATGCATCTTACATGAATGCGAAAAGGATGCCTCGTGATAGTATACGTCCTGTCTTGGAGAAGGTGTTGGAGATGACCCCAGACAATGCTGCCGCTCGTTTACAGTTAGTAGGTTATGCATGGGATGCAGAGGATATGGATCGCGTCATCTCCCTGTGTCAGGATGCCCGACAATATAATCCCGATGAGATGGCATTCTACTATTACCAAGGGATTGCCTATTATAAAAAGGATAATCTTGACGGTGCTTTGTCTGCCTTTCAGAATGGTATCGGTGTCATCAATGAGGAGAGCGACCCGATGATTGTTTCTGACTTTTATGCCGTGATGGGAGATGTGCTTCATCAAAAAGGAATGGCTCAAGAGGCGTTTGCCGCATACGACTCTTGTCTACAGTGGAAGGCTGACAATTTTGGCTGTCTAAATAACTATGCCTATTATTTGAGTGAACGAGGCGAACAGTTGGACAAAGCCGAGGAAATGAGCTATAAGACAGTGAAAGCGGAGCCGAAGAATGCGACCTATCTCGATACTTATGCGTGGATTCTGTTTATGCAGGAACGATATACGGAGGCAAAAATATATATTGATCAGGCGTTACAAAATATGGAGGATACGCTTGGCAATGCAGTCATCATCGAACATGCAGGAGATATCTATGCTCAGAACAAGGACATGGACCGTGCTCTTTCTCTCTGGCGTGATGCTCAACAGCAGAAGCCGGATGATCCATTGTTGAATCGGAAAATAAAACTCAAAAAATATCTAAAAGAATGAAACTGTCCAGTATTGTTAGAGTGGCCGTTTTGGCTTTACCGTTAGTGCTTGTCTCTTGTGGTTCTCACAAGAAAGTGGTTCAGGGCCCTGTTACACTCTCTCCAGAGCAAACCGAGGGCGCACACTTTATCTCAAGTGTGCAGGACAATGCGCAGACAACTAAGTTCATTACTTCGAAAGTGAAGTTCTCTGTCGAGGTGGGGCCCCAGAAGTTGACCCTTACCGGTAATCTGAAAATGAAACGCGATGATGTTATCCGTCTTCAGTTGATGGCGTTCGGTTTCGTTGAAGCTGGACGTATAGAACTGACAAAAGACTATGTGCTCATCATGGACCGTATTAACAAACAGTATTTGAAGACGCCATATATGTCAGTGGATTTCCTGCGAAATAGTGGCCTAAACTTCAATACTCTGCAGGCGCTCTTCTGGAACGAACTCTTCAAACCCAATGAAGGACGTGCTCAGAAGCAACATTCTGCCAATTCTAGCGGGACAGTTTACTCTACCTTAGAAAGTGGCGATGATATGATTATCAGTCTTACCGAGGGAAAGATGGATTATAGCTGGCTTGCCAGTAAGAAGAATGCGTTGATTAAAATGGCCAATATCCTCTATAAGGATCGTTTCAACGGCAATACCCAACTGAACTGGGACTATGACCAGTTCGAAATGGTAAATAAGAAGATGTTCCCGAAGAAGTCAGGAATTGTCTTAACGACACCGGACAAGGAGGTGAAACTGAATATGACATTGAATTATGTTGGGTCTGACACGGAATGGGAGACACGTACGGAGATTTCTAATAAATATCGTGAAGTTACCGTTGACGAAATTCTGCGCCGTTTTATGGCCCTTTAAATAAGACAGAATAGGAGTGAAGAGACTGTTCGTCCTCTGGATTCTGGTTAGCTTAGTGGCGGTTGCTCCGGCACAGCAGACAAGGAAAACGTCTGCTCAGCGTAGGACAACCACCACTAAGTCGTCTCGTCCTGTCAAGAAAACGACGTCTGTCAAAAAAACGGCTTCTGCGAAGAAGGTTGCAACCCCAAAGACCACAACGCCGAAGAAAAGTACACCTGTTACGGTCAAAGGACTGAAAAGTGAACAGGAACGTGTTCGTCGACAGATCAAAGAACAGGAGCGGCGCCTACAGGCTAATGAACGGGATGTGAAGAAACGTCTGCAAACACTGCTCGTTATTAACAATGAGATTGCTGATAAGCGTAGGGCGATTGATACCATCCGTCACGATATCACCAAACTTGATGACAACATCCATTTGCTCCGTATCCAGTTGAAGAATCTGGAGAAAGAGTTGCAAGATCGGAAGCAACGTTTCAGGAAATCCCTGAACTATATGTATCGTAATAGAGACATCCAGAGTCAGATGATGTTTGTATTCAGTGCTAATAGTTTCTCCCAGATGTATCGTCGTCTACGCTTTGTCCGTGATTATGCTAGATATCAACAGGCTCAGGGCGAGGCTGTGAAATCGATGCAGATGCAGGTACAAGAGACTTATGATGAGTTGACTTCCGCCAAACGACAGAAGAATGATCTGCTTTATCGGGGAGAACAGGAGAAGAAGTCGCTGGAAAATAAACAGGTGGAGCAGCAGAATGTTGTGCAATCTCTGAAGAAGCAACAAAAAGCCATTCAAGATATTCTTGGAAAACAGAAGAAACGCGATGCGGAGCTGAATGCACAGATTGACCGAATGATTGCAGAGGAGATTGCTCGAGCGAAAGCACGTGCTGAAGCAGAGGCAAAACGCAGGGCTGCAGAGGAGGCCGCAAAAAAACGAGCAGAAGAATTGGCTCGGAAGAAAGCTGCTGCTGAGGCTGCAGAAAGAGAGAATGCCCGTCGTGTTGCAGAAGCTAAGGCTCATGAGGAAAAGGCTAAGGCTGATGCCCGAGCTGCAGCTCAGAAAAGTGCTGCCGAGAAAGCCGTCGCTGAACGTGCTGCCCGGGAGGCAGAGAGAGCCCGCTTGGCTGCTGAGCGTAAAGCTGCGACAGAGAAAATAGCTCATGAACGTGAAGTGGCGGAAGCCAAGAAATCTACTACACCTGATTATACTGTTTCTACCGAAGACCGTCGACTTAGTGGTAACTTTGAGAATAATCGTGGTCGTCTTCCAATGCCAGTTGTTGGCAGTTATAAGATCGTGTATCGTTTCGGTACCAATAATGTTACGGATGTCAAGGGACATGTGACACTTGATAAGAAGGGTATTGACATCAAGGGACAACCTGGTGCTCCAGTACGCTGCGTTTTTGACGGCGAGGTCAGTGCAGTATTCGGCTATGGAGGTACTACGGTTGTCATCATCCGCCATGGTAGCTATCTCTCTGTCTATTGTGATCTGGCATCTGTCAGCGTCAGTCGTGGACAGAAAGTCAGTACACGCCAGACGATTGGAAGGTTAGGCTCAGATGGTCTCATGCAGTTCCAGTTACGTAAGGGAAATGCCAAATTAAATCCCGAGTCTTGGCTGGCTAGATAAAAAGTGCTTATAATACCAACCCCTGCAAAAGAGATACGTAGGTCTCTATTGCTTGTTCAATCTCGGAGATTTTGATAAACTCGTCGGCAGAGTGTGAGCGGCTTGATGAGCCAGGGCCTAACTTAAACGAAGGGAAAGGCATTAGTGCCTGATCACTCAATGTCGGGGATCCGAAAGGTTTCATCCCGTAGTCTATGCATCTCTTGACTAATGGGTGATCGGCAGAGATGCTTGATGAGTGAAGACGGAAAGAGCGGGCCTTCAGTTCGCATTTCTTCATCTTGTTACGGAGGAACTCAAACAGATACTCGTTCTGGTAGTATTCATTGGGACGAACATCTATGACAAAATGGAGAGTGTCTGGTACGACATTATGCTGTGTACCTCCTTCGATGACTGTTACAGTCATCTTAGTCTCTCCCAGCAGTGGGCTGTTCTTGCGGAAGCGATAGTCACGTAACCATAATAGGTCGTCAAGTGCCTCATAGATGGCATTTACTCCTTCGTTTCTGGCAGCATGTCCTGATATACCATGAGCATAACCGTCTATGACCATTAGGCCTTTTTCGGCTATGGCAGGTTGCATGCCTGTGGGCTCACCGACGATGGCCACATCAATTTCAGGCAAAAGAGGAAGTACCCGACTGAAGCCGTTTTGTCCCGACACCTCTTCTTCTGCTGAAGCAACCCACAGCAGGTTGTAGCTCCTCGGACGGTTCAACATGATGCGATAGACCTGTAGTAGGGCGACAAGGCCTCCGCCACAGTCGTTTGAGCCGAGGCCATAGAGGACGTCAGCTTCCTGTGTTGGCGTAAAAGGATCATGCGTCCACGATGTGACGGGTCTCACAGTGTCGATATGAGCGTTCAACATGATTGTCTTACGGTTCTCATCCCAGTCTGGGCAACCCACCCATAGATTATTCTCTTCCCGCCCGTATGGCAATCCCCACCTTTCCAGATACTCTGACAGTTTATTAGCAGCCTTAGTCTCCTCTCTGCTTATAGAGGGGATGGCAATGAGCTCTTTTAACAATTCTACTGCGTCGTTGGTATAATCTTTGATTATCATGTCGGTAAGTCATTATTTCTGTTATTACTTCTTGACACAATCACCGATAGGAGCATGGAAAGAACCAGTACGCCGAAGATGATGGCAAGCGAGAGCGGTGTAGACACCTCTATATGCGGCATGCTTAGATTGATGCCGATAAGCTGTCCGAATGCGTTCATGTATTCGTCCATCGCCAGTAGCATTTTGATACCTACAAAACTGAGTATGATGCCTAGACCATATTTTAGGTATGTGAAATATCTCGCGATGGCCGCAAGTGCAAAGTAAAGAGCCCGGAGTCCAAGAATGGCGAAGATATTCGATGTGAGTACGATAAATGGATCTCGGCTCACAGAGAAAACTGCAGGGATAGAGTCGACGGCGAAGGCCACGTCAGTCGTCTCAATCACAATGAGAGCGATGAAAAGTGGAGTGGCTAGCCGCCGGCCACTTTCTGTCACGAAGAAATGATCTTCATGCATTTGGTCGGTCACAGGGAAGAAATTCTTGAATACTTTTACAAAAATGTTCTTCGAGGGGTCTACATGCTCATCTTCTTCATGACTAAACATCTTAACGCCTGTGTATATTAGGAAGATTCCAAAGAGCCCGAGGATCCACTCAAAACGACTAATCATCGCAGTACCCGCGAAGATGAAGATGCTTCGTAGGATAAGGGCGCCGAATATTCCCCAGAAAAGTACTTCGTGCTGATATTTTCGTTTGATGCCGAAGAAAGAGAATAGCATTAGGAAAACAAAGAGGTTATCCATCGATAATGATTTCTCAATCAAATAACCAGCAAGGAACTCCATTGCTTTCTCATGTGGATCAATGGGGTAGAATATATAGATACCTGCACAGAAGATGAGTGACACACCAATCCACACAGCGGTCATTTTTAATGCTTCGGAGATACTGACTTCATGCTGTCCTTTCTTGGCGAACATCTTCAAGTCGGCCAATAGCATAATCAACACCAGAACATAGAATAGAATCCACGCCCATAGGGGCATATTTATTGTTTCCATTTGATTTACATTCTACTGGCAAAGATACGGAAAAACGTGAGCAGGACAAAATAAGTTCACTTATTTTTTTTGCTGAGTGTAGGTATCCTCGCGATTTCTATCGCAAAGTTACGGAAAAATGAGGGGAATAGCAAATAATGTGTGAGAATATTTTGTTTTACGTTCGACTTTCCGTATCTTTGCAAACCGAGATCTGAATCATTATGAAGAACAACCCTCTGAAAGCGTGTCCGTTATTGCGCCTGGCTATTTGTCTGATGGTCGGAATTGTGCTAGGTCATCATGTGCCGTTGTTGACTGTACTTCCATTCTGCTTTGTAGGTATGGTAGTCCTTGCCTTGTTGCTATGGCGATATGCTACTTTGCAATCACTGGTAATCGCTGCCTGTTTTGTTCTTCTGGGATGGTTGCTACTGCAACGGCAGCGTGCCTCACTCGAGGTGAGATGGCCCGACGGACAGGTGCAGTATGAGGCGGTGGTGCTCAGTGAGCCGATGGAAAAGCCGAAGACCACTGCTGTTGACGTGATGTTGGTGCGAGATGGTCGGAAAATCAAGTGCTATCTTTATAAGGATAAGCGAAGTCGATCGTTGCATATCGGCGACGGTCTATGGATTCAGTCACGGATCAGACGTGTTGGTGATTGGCGTATTGGACGGTTCAACTATCGGCATTACCTCGAAGAACGTGGCTTTGTGGGCACAACGTTCGTTGCCAGTTGGAACTGGCGGAAAGTAAAAGTGTCGTTAAGGGATCTTTCGTATCTGCAACGAACACAACTCGGGTTCTTGAAATCACGTAGTCGTATTTTACAGCATCTGGCGACGCAGGGATTGACTGATGAGCACTATGCTGTAGTGTCGGCCATGGTACTAGGTGATAAGTCGTCATTAACGAACGAGGTGAAGAATCTCTATTCCGTGACAGGAGCGTCACATGTGCTGGCCTTGAGTGGTTTGCATCTTGGCATCATCTATACCCTGCTGTCGTTGTTGGTAGTACGACGACGTTGGCATACTGTATCGCAGTTTCTGATAGTCTTGAGCATTTGGGCTTTTGTTTTTCTGACAGGTATGTCGGAAAGTCTTATACGTTCTGCTGTGATGTTGAGTCTCTATGCGTTGTTGTCGTTAGGC
>Ga0265298_10002772_pt1 | contig 23907 bp, 20 predicted proteins | sample AusTroGonzalo_MG_3_FD_193486 | JGI IMG/M metagenome (GOLD analysis project Ga0265298, IMG submission 193486) | Bovine rumen microbial communities from tropical cattle in Woodstock, Queensland, Australia - Gonzalo_01 | ecosystem: Host-associated > Mammals > Digestive system > Stomach > Rumen ...
ATACCCAAATTGTTACATTTTTCTAAACTCTAAAAGGCCGGAAGCCTTGATTTTTCAATACTTCCGACCTTTGTGTTAAGTTAATTAGCTAAATGACATTGAGATGCCATCTCTGTGGGGAATATGACGCCCTGGATGCTGCATTGGCGGAAATTGTCGCTGTTGCTTTTCATAGTCAGTCGGTAAACACCGATCGTAACAGGCTGCTCCCTTTCAGCGTTCCACATGCTGCTTCCGGTATAGTAGCTGTGGGTGGTAAGCTGATTTTGCCCCGGTCTTTCCGCGTCCGGTTGCTTTCCACAATCGCCTGGATCAGGTTTTCCGGAACATCCTCAAAATTGGCCAACAGTTGTTTCGTGTCTTTCGGCAAACAATATCCGCCGTATCCGAAGGAAGGATTGTTATAGCTGATGTCCATAACACCATAACATAATCTATCCATTCAATGGTTTCTTTTTTCATTATGGCTTTATCCGCTTCCTGAGATCGCCGATGCAGCTCAGTGCAAAATGAAAATCCTCATTCCTGATAAAAACAATACTGTGTATCACTTCAAAAGTGAAAACCGATAACAGACCTTTCATAATCCACTGTAGCATTGACATGTTTCCGGAAAACATGTTGGCACTTGCCGTTTTGACAATTAAAACCGTAAGGACAATCACCAGAGCATTCCTAATATTGATTATCCAGAAATCAAGTGAAGAGCGGTAAAAAACGTATTTATATAATAGATATGGTTCCCGCCAGTAAGTAGTCAGCAGGCAACTGATAACAGTCCCTGCAAAAACGCCGGCTACTCCGAACATCCTAAGAAGAATGATTGAAAAAATGATGTTCAGTGCAGCTTCTACAGCCGGTCTTGCCTTGTCCCTTACAAAAAGGCCACATGCGTACATATATGCCTCAGATACCTTACGTGTTCCAACGATATAAAACTGAACACAAAGAAATACTACCGTTTTGAAATCCAGAATCATTCCTTCACCCAGCCATAAGATGATGAAGTCATTCACTAAAAGAAAAAGACAAGTTGTTATCAGTCCGACGATCCAGAAATTCACAAACATCGATCGCTTATAAATTCTGTAACGTCCGTCATTTTCTTCTGTCGCATGTGCATTCCCCAGCGCCGCTGTGAATGGTCCAAACAAGACAGCAACCATCTCTGTGATACTGGAAAGAATCATTGCATAATTCGAATAGATGCCGGTGATGATAAGTCCTATATACTTTGACAGAAGAATGCTGTCTGTCGATGTTATGATAACGCCGCCGATTTTGTGACATATTGCCGCAAATGTATCTCTGTAGATTCCTTTCTTTTCCCCTGATGTGATATCCGTCCGTACGGTAAATACCTGTGGAAATTTTTTTGTTACCCATGCATCTGATAACATATTAGATATAACTGTAACTACAGTACCAGCCAATAAAGAAAGGATGTAATTGCGCAGTATTACAAGGATAATAATCTGTACCAGGCTTCTCACAGCCATGGTTCCGGTATTGATGAGCGTGTTCAGATATTGCTTCTGATCCACATCAAACATGGTCAGTTTGTATGTAAAGAGGTATGATGATACAGATTGCAGTAAAAAAAGGAAGAATACCAGATAAATATTTATGTCTTTCGGGATCTCTGTGCTGTCTTTGATTAATGATGGTAAGAATAAAGCGATCAGGCAGCCAATGGCGAAAATCGTAAAGGCTATCATTCTGTTAGCCTTTTTAAAAAACCGCATTAGCTGTCCGACTCGTTCGGTATCATCTCTGCTAAGTGGCTGATAAATCCGATAAATGATTGCACTGGATATCCCCAGATCAGCAAAGCTCATAACGCCTATGATGTTTGTAATCAGCCCATTGATACCCAGATATTCAACAGATAGTATTCTCAGGAAAAACCATCGATGAAGGAACCCAACTGCAAGATATATTATCCTGCATACTGCATTGATTATTGACGATCTTGCAATATTCTTTTTCCTGGAAGTATGATTAAACCCCATTGATCCTGAACCTCACATATGAAACACAAAATTCTGTCATTGAATCTTCTGCCTCCTGGAATGCAACTCTTTTCAAATCATCATACAAATTTTGCTTTTCCGGATGATTCAGTGATTATCTGTAGTCTTCATAGGAACTTCTATAATTCTTTTTCGTGAGCTCTTTCCCAATCCGTTTCACGTATTTCAAATTACCACTGAAGCCGATTTTCTTTGCAGTCTTCTCTGCCCAGTATAGATATCTGTTGCTTCTGCAGACATCTGCTTCCAGTTTTGGAAGCTCATGCGTAACCAAATAAACACTAAGAAATCGTTCCGCCATAAAGGCACAATATCTCTGATCTGATCTTGAATGATCTGTATCCCCAACCATCCTTCTTAAGTCCTTACATATAGAAAATAACACTTTACAGTAATTGTCCAGTTGTTCAACCGATGTGATAAACATATTGGTACAATTGCATCGGTTTCCTGATCCGTCATTTTCATCATACAATTCCAGCAAGGCATGATAATATATGTGATAATTTTCCTTTATGATTTCTCGAAAGCAATTCCATTCATAAGGGAAATGATGGGGAGGATTTGGCGTCGCTTTTGCTACAATCCAGCCATTCCTGTTGTTCTGTAAAAACGTGCATGCCTTCTTTTCATTGATTACAAGATATTTGTTATAATGTCTGAAAGAAATACTCCTGCTGTTATTTTTTTCTCCGTTTTTCCAAATCCAGTATAGGGCTGTTAAATCACCGTAGTATTCATTATCATAAGAAATGTTATCACCTGTATTATCAAGCAGCTGATATATATAATTTGTTCTTCCTTCTGCCCCCACTTCAAGCGGAATTCCTTTTCCTTTGTTCAGACAGCGGTATCCATATGTGGAAATATAAGTTACTGACATCAATTTCCCTGTTGGCCTGCTGTCTTCTTCTCTGTTTTTCAGATTATCCTGTCTGCTTGTCATTGGCTTCTGCCCTTAATAATATTTCACTTCTCGGCTTCAGTACGATCAAAAAACTACAATGTAAACCGATCTGAATGACTAAGTATATGCACTTATATCAACTCTTGCCTTTCCTTCTGTTTCATCCCAGAACCCGGTCGTTCTGGTACGGGCATAATAAAAGTCTTCTTCAGTAATATCTGCTTTTGTTTTGTACCAGGGAAGATGCCTTGCCTGATACGGATATTCCAGTCTGACAGCAGAAAGAAAATTCCCGCTTATATCTAAACTATCCGGTATATAGAGTGCTAAAGTTGTGTCAACATCTGCTACACAGTAGTTTAAGCAAAGGATTCTTTTATTATTGTATTTTTTTTCCCATTTGATTATTTCATCATGCAGTGGTATTTCCGCAGGAATATCATCAATTTTCAAGGATAATCCAGCTTTCTTCAGCTTTGGATGTCGTTTCAGGCATTTATACAATTGCTCTACAAAGTCATTCGGGCACTCTTCGACAGGCATAATATCAGGATCAGTAACCACATACAAGTCTTCCCGGAAGCAACTGAATATGTCGCATTCCCAGAATGCCATATGTCCATAATTCTTCGACAATTTAAATACTTTACAATCTGTCTTTTCATAATAATCCAGAAGAGGGGGATATGTAGAATGATTGTCAATAATATTAATATTGGTATAACCCATCTTCCTGAAGCGGTTTACCAATCCTTCCAGGTAGGTAAGCCGGTTATAACTGATAATAAAAATCGGGACACTGAAAAAATCAATATGATCACGCCTTGAAAAAAATGCCTTCCTTCGTCTGTAAAGATCAGGTTTGACGAACCCCATTAATCTGTACATGGATTTAATCTGAGTTAGCACATTGCTCGTCCTTTTTTTCTGGAATAATTCTGCTTATCTCTGATATCAATCAAAGCTGTGATTACGAATATAGTTTCCGCAACATCTTATACTTTTCCTTCATGGACAGCCGATAAATGAGATAAGAGATTATCAGCGTGATGAGTGTTACGGCAATAAAATTAATTAAAGTATTATCCAGATCCATATTGAATATTCTGTATCCATTACTCAACACAAAAGCCACCCATAAATGTATAAAATACGCTAGGGAACCCATAATCCTCAATGTTTTAATTATTTTGCTTTCTTTCATTTCAGCTTGTTCGCAAAATGAAAATAAAAAATGAGGATCTATTGCTTTTCAGGATAACGAGTAACCATAAAATGGGGTTGGGGATTTACTTCAAATAGCAGCTATTTTCACCACCGGTTAACTTTCAAACGAAGCAATCAACCATCAGAATTTGATCTTTATAGTTTTCCCAACAGAATCCTGACAATCAGTGATCTTGATATATACCCTTCCTTGTTCAGTATATAGGGCTTCTTCAGTAATCTTATTCTGTTAAGACCTTTCCTGTAATCTCTGATCAAGCTATAGTTTTCCTTTTCGTAATCACTTAACCGTTCGTGATAGATTTCCAATACTCTGGCTGCAAATGCACTGTAATTATATGATGACCTGGAAAAAACGATCCTGACGGTTTCACTAGTACAGCCCCAAAAATTCTTTCTTCCCTTTATCCCTATTGCATTATGGGAATGTTGCCTGTAATAAAGATATGAACTGTTTTTTATCAATACCTTTCCGGACACCCACGCAACCATGAGCGCCAGTAAATCATGCATTTTGAAATATTGTATATCGGTTTTTCTTATCTCTTCCAGCAGCAATCGGTTAAACACCATGGCACAACCGGGTATATCATTATAAAAGAATGAATGAAACTCTTCATGCTTTTTGTTCTTAAGAAACTCTGCCTCAATGATATTCAAATCCTCATCCGTTACATAAAAATCGCATACCCACAAGGCAGGAACAGATTGATCTTTCAGGGATTGTATTGCAGAAGACAACTTATCGGATTCCCAGACATCATCCTGATCACAAAATGCATAGTATTCCGCTTCGGGAGCATTATAAATCAATTCCAGAAAACTGCCCGATGGTCCAAGATGTTTGCCCTGATAACACTGTATATTCAGGCTGCTTTCATCAGAAAATACATCAATAATATCAAGTGTATGATCTGTAGAACCGTCATCTCTTACATATATAGTTATTTCTTCGTTTATATCCTGTTTCGCAATTGAATTCAACTGCTCTTCTATGTATTTCTCGCCATTGTATGTAGATAATAATATGCAGATACTCATTTTATACACCTACCATTCCATCAAACTGCCCAGTGGGCGATGGGGAAAGAAGACCGATAAATGTATCGGGAAAATCATTCCGGACCAGGGCTTTATTCCCAACAAGAATTACATCAATGACGATCATCCGGAACCGGAAGATGAGATCACAGTTCTGGAATATGGCCAGTATGGGCTTATTGACCAGATTGCCAGGAATGTGAAACGGGATCTGGAAGGATGCTTTCCGCTGGACCGCGCCGGACAGATTTTTGCATATCGTTAAAAACCTGAATGACTGTTATTAGTATAAGTAAATCTCCGTGTTCTGCAGTATCAAAATGATTCTTATGAAGTCAGAACTTCTCCTATCAATCGAAGCATATCGGATTGGTCCATTTCCTTTTCGCGAAGCTGATCGATCACATCATCGCGTCCGTTTTTCATCATTTCCAGGGCGTATTCTGCCAGTTCTTCGTCCTGCAGTGATAAATCAATGGCTATGGCCTTTTTTGTTGCAAATGTTTCAGGCGATAAAGAACAATTGGCCAATACAGGAAGCCCATTAGCCTGAGCTTCTAATGCAACCAGACAAAGTCCTTCATACATGCTTGGCAAGATCATGACATCCATAGCCTGCATATAATCCTGCAGCCTGCTGCTATATCTGATAATCTTCACATAATCGGTTAAATGCCTGATAGCTATAGCATTAACAATTTCATCATAGAGTACACCGTCTCCAATAAGCAAAAGCCGAGCATGATCATCCATCTTCCGCATTTTATCGAATATGCTGATAACCCTTGCATGATTCTTCTGTTTGTTTAAGCGGCCAATATGTCCGACTATTTTTTGATCTGTCCATCCAAGTTCTTTCTTTGTTTTTTTCCTTACATCTGCATTGAATGTAAATCTGTCCAGTTCAACTCCATTCGGAATTGTTATTACTTTTTTTCCATAATATGCCCACTTTGATGCAAGAGATGAACACCCTATCTTCTTATCAACAGACAAATTAAAAAAAGGTTTCATCAGATAGTGAACAACAGGATAAGCAGACATGGTGTTGTGGCAATGCGTTATCACCTGGGCGCCTGCTATCTTTGATGGTATTGATTCCAGAAACATCATTGCACTGTTTCCGTGTATATACACTGAATCATACTTTTCCTGTTTTACAAGTTTCCGGATAGCAAACATATATTTGAATGGTTTCTTTTTTTGCGGCAGTGTATGGCAGGTTATCTTTTTTGCTGCTAACTCCGCTCCGTATCTGTTGTTAAATCCAAAGCAACTGGCAACCTCAAACTTGATAAAGCCACAATATGCCTTGATAACAGCCATCACAATTTGGGTTATACCATCATCAGCCAAAGGACTTGATGTAATTAGTAGAATTCTCTTTCCTGCCATATTTGTCAGCTTCCTGCATTATTCTATCTCGTAGAACACAACCTCCACGGGATTTAGGTTGGAAATCCACGATTCTCGTCTGACTTGGAAACCATATCGTGTAGAAAACCAGTTTTTTATCCCCATATATGGCTCTTAGAGCCTCTTTTTTCTGCTTTCGGGCTTATTTTTATCGTTCGGAAATGCTATAAGGTAGGCGTCTTTTGGGCTCCCTACCTAAACTACGCGGAAGTTGTGTTACAGCAAGATAAGGAGCAAACTCTTCTATTGTTTGGAACAATCTCAGTTCCCTCGAATTAATTGCCTTGTTCAGATCTCTGACCTTATCCCCTACTTACTGACTTCCTAGATTTCATTATTAAGCTCATTTTTCATATTCCTGTATAACTAGCGTCATTCCTGTTTCTTCAAATCAATTTTTTCATTTTGAATAACCGGAAACATCATATATCCCCATTCATTCTGCCTCCAGTCCATACGATTGTTTTCATTTATCGTCAGGACCTTTTCAAACACGAACGCGTCGCTGACGGTATCATGCACGCTGTTATACCCATATTCGTTTACGCTGTATGCTGTTAGATAGGCCACATATTTCCCAGGTGCCAGCCACTCCATGTTCAATTCTGTCTGTAGATAGTTTTCTCCGGAATCCACGTAAATATCTGTTTCCGTTGTCGCCATCCCTACGCTCACGTCCGCGGAAGAATAGATCACAAAGCGAAACGCCAGATTCCGTAAGGGCTCTTTCGCTGAAAAATCAATTCCGACCTGAAGTGTCTCGTTGCTGTAAAAGATCGGATAATCCGTCTTATTCAGGAATCTTGTTCTGGTTATTCTGATCTTTCCATCCCCCGAATGGCGCTTCGAATCCTCATATGTATTGATCAACTCCAGCATTCGGGTGCTGCCCATATATCGCTCGATTCCGGTTTCCACGTCACCGTCAAAGATGATATGCCCTTTTTCCAGGACGATCACCCTGTTGCAGAGCCTCCGGATCGTCCCCATATTGTGGCTGACATACAGGATCGTTCTTCCGTCGTCTCTGGAAACGGCGTTCATCTTGTCCAGGCATTTCTTCTGGAATGCCATATCGCCAACCGCCAGGACCTCGTCCATGATTATGATTTCCGAATTCAGGTGCGCCGCGACTGCAAAGGCCAGTTTAACATACATTCCTGAGGAATACCGTTTTACCGGAGTATCAATAAACTGCCTACATTCGGAGAATTCGATGATCTCTTCAATTTTGTCATCGATCTCCTTTTTCCTCATGCCCAGGATAGCCCCGTTCATATAGATGTTTTCCCGCCCAGTCAGTTCAAGGTGAAACCCGGTTCCGACCTCAAGCATTGACGCCACGCGTCCATTCAGCCCGATCCAGCCCTCCGTCGGGGATGTTACCCGGGAAATCAACTTCAGTAAAGTTGATTTTCCAGCACCATTATGGCCGATGATGCCGACCCGCTCCCCCTTTTCCACTTGAAAAGAAACGTCTTCCAACGCTGTAAAAATGTCTCCATGAATAAAATCCTGCCCGATAGGCCGGGTCGGATCCTTTTCTCTCCGTATTTTGGCTCCGAGGCGCTGAAACGAATCCCGTAATGTCGTCTCGGCAATCTGGCCAAGCTTGTATCGCTTTGTCAGATGCTCAACCTTCAGCATAATCATGAATTGCTTTTCCTCAAATAATATCCATAAAATTACGTTCCGTTTTGCTGAAACAGATCAATCCCGTGAGTAAAATAATAATTGTGATCAGCCATCCGGTAAGATAATACCACGGATTGAAATATCCGAACCCGAAAACGGCATATCGGAATGTGGTGATAATCGGGGTCACTGGATTCAGAAAGTACAGCCAGTAATATTGTTCCGGAATCAGCCTCAGGCCGTATGCGATGGGACAAAAATACCGCCATAATTCCAGAATAAAAGGAATCGTCATCAACAGATCCCGGTATCGCGTCGTTATCGCGGATATGGTAATCCCCAGCCCGATCGATAATACGATCATCTGGAGTACAACGACTGGCACAAGAAAAAGCCATCCGGTAATCCGGATGCTTGTTCCCCCTCTGATCACGTAAAACAGCCAGATGAGCATAAACAGTGCAAACTGGATACCAAATGCGATCAGCTTGGACAATGCAATCGATATCGGAGACGCAAGCCTTGGATAGTAGACCTTTCCCATGGTCGACCGGTTATCAATAAATACACGTGTTGTAGCGCTGAAGGTTGTAGAAAAATAACTCCAGCAGATATTGCCGGATAGATAAAACAGAAAACTCGGCAGCTGAAACTCTCCTGGAATATCTGCTGTCGTCAGATTTGCCAGTCTGCCGAATACGATAACGAACACGATCGTTGAAAACAGCGGCTGGAAAATGGCCCAGACCGGGCCCAGAATCGTCTGTTTGTATTGAGCTGTAAAATCCCGTTTGACAAACAGCGTAATCAGATCTCTGTATTGAAATGTCTCCCGGATATGAAGGTCGAGCAGACGATGATCCGCCGTAATCTCTGTCTTAAATTTCTCTGCCATTTTTCATCTCTTCAACCATTTGTTGTGCTGTATGATTCCAACAATACAATTTCACCCGTTTTTTCCCGCGGACGATAAGCTTTTCCCGGAGTTCCAGATGCGTATAGAGGTCACTGTAAGCCTTTACATGGGCATCTGCATCTTCCGGTGGAATACAGAGAGCCGCGTCACCAACAATTTCCGGAAAAGCACTTGTATTGCTGGTAACCACGGGGCAGCTTTCATCCATTGCCTCCAGCGCAGGCAATCCGAATCCCTCGTATAGGCTGGTAAAGGACAAGCAAAACGCACCCCGGTAATATGCCCGGATATGCTCGTCGGGGACGTATCCGCAAAAAGATATATACCGGCAATCTTCTGCCGATATTTCCGCTTTGAGCAGGATTTCCTCAGGTTGACTGCAGCTCCCGACCACTGCGATCCTGAAATCCTCTATCCCGGATTCCCTGATAAAACGAACTCCTGCCGAAATCTGTTTTACCGTATTCTTGTGCGGAACCACATTCCCCAGAATCAGAATATACCGTCCCCATGTCAGTCCGGCATTCTTGGTAATTTGGAAGGCCTCCTCATCGGAGATGTTTCCGGCCTTGGGCTCGTACCCGTTATAAATGACTTTCACATGCTCAGGATTAGCCTTCGGACAACAATGGAGAAAATCCCGTCTCGTGCATTCCGATATGCAGAAATAATATTTCTCCGGAGAAACCTGGTTCAGGACATCATAGAGCCAGTATCCTTTACGAACAGGGAATTCTCCGGTCACAATCGGAATCAGGTCATGGATAACGGTGTAGATGGGAATTCCCGTTTTTTCGACAGCATACGGAACCGACTCGCAGGGAGAAAACCACGCATCATACACTGTAAAGCATTTCATATCCCCCCGAACAGAACGCCGATCCAACCATTCACTGGCTCGTCCCAGCTTCCCCGCGCCCTTCAGCGGCCTTAATTCCTTTTTATTTCGTTTGAAATTCTGAGTTTCAAACCAATTGCGGAATCGTCTATGTGCCAATGGTCTTACGGTGACCACGTCAATATTCAGCCGATTGTCTTGTAAAAAGTGTTCCACCGCATGCTTTCTGTCCAGGGAACAGTAAACTGTAACATGGATATCATCCATCCGGCAGAATTCCTTCAACAATGCGCAGGCGACAAAAAAGATCCCGCTTCTGAAGGATGTCCTGCTTTCATAATTGGAAAATATATCGCCGCAAAACAGAATCTTCATGGGGATTCTCTCCTGTGGTTCCGGAAGGGTGAAACCAATTTCTTGTAGATCATGATCAGTTTCTGAAGCTCTTCCTGTCTGTTGTGGTCTTTCGCCCGGGCTTTCAGCAAACTCCTGAAGGAGATTTGCTCATAATACACCTTCATGCCGCGGCATATGTAGAGGGAGCCTTTCTTTGAAACCTTTCTGTTAAACGGAATATGTTCGCACAGATAATCAAACTTCCGGCTGACGTTATTCTTCTCCAATGTATACCGGCAGCCTGTAATGGCGTCAAATCGGTAAATGCCGATGCCCCCGAAGGCCGACCGGCATTTCAGATATCTTTTTTTCCTAATAACCTTCTGTGTCTGAGGCCTCAGCCTGAACATGTCTGTCTCCGTCATGCAATCCCGGTTTTCAGACGTTGTGCCTTCCGGGCTGTCCGGAAGATACGCAAAAAGGTCATAATACAATACAGGAATACGCACATTTCCCGCCTTCAGATAATAACGGCCGTTAGCAAATAACCCCGCCCAATCTTCCGGCGCTTTCCGAATTTCCTTTTCAACCGAAGCAACGTCATAATCCAGGTCGCTGTCCAGGATGATATAGTAATCCGGCTGGTATTGGCTTTCCTCGACAAGCTGCAGACACTGATTCCTGAGCCGAACCATCCGCTGCATCCTGGACAGAGAATCAAAGACGGGATCATCAAACAGATGAAGCGTAATGCCCTGACACGATTGCTCATACTGTTTCAGCAACGTTCTTGTTGCATCTTTGCTGCCGTTTTCAACAATAAATACACGACTATCCCGGAAACAAGCCCGAAGCTGTTCCATTTTTCTCAAAAAACCAGGAAGCGTTTTTTCGCAGTCTCTTGTGAGAAAAGCGATAGCCGCCGTTTTCTTTTTCACTGTATTTTGCATCGCTTTATAATCGACTTAACTTTCCTGATAATTTTCCGCGGGAGAGAAACTTTGGGGATATCTCTCCACGAGCCCGCACAGCAGTGCACCGCATAATTTCCTTCTGTAATTTCGCCTTTTGTACCAGCAACAAAATCAGACGGATAGATGGTCATCCTGTTCTCAAGGTGCTGCAGACGATCCTGATATAAAAACCCGTATTGCCGTGCGCAAAGTGCGAAAATATCCGGTGCGATAATACTGTAGTCCGGCTTTCCTTCCGGTCTCAGAAATGAAAAGCTGTCATAATATTCCATGCAGCTTTTGATAAAAGGATGTCCTTTTTCCGCGCCCATAAAGGCTGCCTGCAGACAAAATCCCGGGACATGCAGTTCTGTAAGTGCCCGTCCATTCTCGTCAATCCGGTTTCTGTAAGGAAGAAAACCTTCTTCATGGTATTCAATAAATGAAAAGAATCCGTTATCCAAAAAATCATCGATCCTTTTCTTCATCAGGATATCTGAATCCAGATAAATCCCACCTTTATGATACAGAATCCACAGGCGCAGATAATCGGTAGTAAAAGCCCATTTCTTCACTGAAATTGTTTCCAGTACAAAATACGGCATCTTTTCCATGGGAAAATCCTGCATTTTCCACTCGCGTATTTCATAATCGGGCAGAATTTCTTTCCAGGATTCAATACAGCTTGTTATATCTTGCGGCTTGGGGGATCCGGAAAGCCATACATAATGGAGAACCTTTGGTATCATCCTCTCACCCCGGAAAAGAAATCATAAAACTTTCTGGCAACCACATTACTTTCATAGTTTTCAAGATATAGAGCCCGGTTTTTGCTGCTGAAATAACGGGGTCCTTCCTCCAGGTACGCATTGATCTTTTCAATGAATTCTTTGCTATTCTCACATAATATACAATCTTCGGATCGTTGGTATCCTTCAAAGCCCTCACCTGTTCCAAAAATCACTTTCCCATACATCATAGCTTCACAAGTTTTTGTTTTCATCCCGCATCCGCTGATAATGGGCAGAACCACCGCCGCGGCGTTTCTGTATAGTGTTGTCAAATCGTCTGTATATCCGTAAAAGCTGATTTGATCCGGAGAATACAGATCCTTGTACTTGTCCATCCCTTTCCCCGCTACAATCAGATGCGCACGAATAGCCGGCATACACTGGTCACAGAACCAGAAGAGTCCCTCCGTATTTCCAAAAAAATCACTCCCGATGAAAAGAAGATACGGCTGAAATTCTGTTAGATTTTCAGGATTTCCCGAATTCTCGGTATAGGAATCGTCCATGGAAGTCGGAAGGATCAGATCACTCCCCCGTCCATATAGCTGCTTCAGTCGGTCGGAATCCCTTTGGTTCAATGTAATAATATGGTCTGAATATCGGCAAATCCTGTTCTCGTAATGATATAACGCTGTTTTTTTGCTTTTGAATTTTAATTTATTAAGCAACCGATCAGGAGGTTGTTGTTCCTGACAGAAATAATCATATTCAACATTATGAAAAAAAGCGATGATCCTGTGCTTTTGTAAAAACGAACGACTGAACGCACCGTGTAAAGTTCCGTCTATAAATACAATATCTGCCTTTGGGGCTAATAGCTGTAAATCCCTTTGGGGAAATATGTTTACTCCGACTGCTTTTCTCAATATTTCTGTATGTCTCTGGATTCGCGAACACGGGGATATATAAACACTAATAGATTCATTTTCTTCGCCAACAAGTGTTTTCAAAAGACGAAGATTCCTTTTTCTGATCACCACCCCACCAGACGATTTTTCGTTTTCAAAACTCGGAGAGTAATATAAAACTTTCATAATCAGGTTTTTCCTATTCTTCGTACTATGTTATACCAAACCCTTGCGGAAAGTTATCTTCTTTTGTATCAAAACGGTTTATTTGAGGCACTTTGCTTCTCTATGAGATAATCAAGCAATGTTTTGTAATAACTGAACTCAACAGCATATACGTTTAGCAAAGCATTCCAAAATTCATTTCTATCCTGAGTAAAAACTAAGCGCTATAGATACCAAACGCTTTACAGCCCATCCAAACACATTATATTTTCTCACTTTTGCCGATGCAATCTCGCATTCCGCACGTCACTCATACCCAGATTTTCCCGGTGAATCACATTCAACCGCGTTCACCCATAGATTAAGCAGATTCCATGGTTCTTCCTCTTTCCGGATCACTTGGGCCGTGTCTGCGCAATCCGCTATGCATTACTTACCTGTTTATACCATGAATAAATAACTCGACCTTGGTAATCCGCCATTCTCCATGCGATAACAACAGTTGTATCAATTATATCGGGACATATCTTCAGCAGATGATTGATCACTTCCGCCACTTCGCTTGTCTCAGAAATATCCAAACCAGATCCATCGGCAGCATTACCAAGAATAATGAATTCATCATATTTCGGTATCTCACCCTTATACTTGTCATGCTTCGTCTTTAGCTCTTCAGCAAATCTGATTCGACTAACGCTGATCTCATGACCACCAGGACATACTAATAAAGAACCGGAAACATTGAAGCATTCTACTCTATTGGCTATTTTTTTGTGATATTGCTTTATATGTTTTATAGCTTCATTTTCCTGTTTTATTCCATTCTCATGAAACTGATTTGACAAAGAAAAAACTTCCTCATCGAAGGGCGTTGTCAATTTTGTTATTTCTATGCCAATTCGCTTTTCTCCCCGAAGAACAAAATCCGGCCTAACACACTTTTCAATTACACTGTTTTGATATTGTTCCGGTGAACATAGCAAGAAGCGGAGCAACACCCTGCGCTCACATAATTCTTTGTACGCCTCACGGTTTTCTTCATGCATTTTCTTATAAAATGGATGCATGAGTTTGTCCAGTTGATTGTTTTCTATGCTATTCAAATTGTGTATATATGGCAAAAGTGTAGTTGCATCAAAGGTATATGAATATAGCCCGGCTTTCACCGTCTTCTTTGCTTCGTCAATTGTCGCAAAACCAAAAGAATGGCTTTTCTGCAAGATCTTTGACAACGACACAAGATCATCAGCCGATCTGATAATAGATTCCTTTTGTCTGGAATTCGTCATCGGCGTCTGCCGAATCACTCCAAACCTCAAAAACATCGGATACAGATAACTGGCGCCAAAGCCACCGATCTTCTTCGGTCCGGAAACGTAACCATCTCGTTTCTGAATCTCATTGGCATTTCTGAAAGCCAAACAGATCGTTGCCTTTGTAATCGTCATCTCTTTTCGGTCAATTGCAATCTCCGCCGTTGGTAACCCGTTCTTTCCACGCTTCAACGCATAGGAGAAGCGTAATCCCCTCGCAGTCGAAAACGGATATCCTTCAAAAGCAACCACTGTTTTCCACAAGTATGTCTCTACATCCGGCCGCTCCAAATGTACGATGAGGTTTTCTATCGCACTCTTTCTTCGCCGGTATACCCTTAACCGATCCGCGTTTGCCGTTCTCTCTTCCAGATTCCAGGCCAATCCCAAATATGGCAAATAAGAATACACAGAGGCCTGACCCAGCCCGGTCGCATCCATGATTTCAGAAACAGGATTTCCCTGCTCATGCAATTCCCGGATTTTACGACTCATCTCCGTCGAATAGTATCCGGCTGTGATCAGCAGCTTTCGTGCCCGAAGGATGGTCGTATCCATCTCCTCCGCCACAAACCGAACAGACGGAAGATCCTCTCCCCGTCCGTCCCGGTCGTCATACGGTTCCTCAAACAATTCTACCGCCCGCGCAACAAGCTGCTCCATCGACTCCAGCGGATTCCCGTTTCTCTTTTTCGGCCGCCCCATTTCCTCCGCCCTTCAAAACATTTTTTTCTAATCAATTGCACTTTAATGAAAGCCAGGCCTCCGGCCCGGCTTAAAAGTTGTCCGTCTTCCACACATCACGGAGATGCCATCTTCGCCGATACGTTTTTTTGGAATAGACTAGCCTCAGGCTCAATTTAATAGGAGTTCTGTCTTCCCTTCCTCGCGCAGTTTATTCACAACCAGTCGGATGGACTGCGTCTTATTCCTGTCGCACACCAGAAGCGCATCCACCACATCCACAACTACCAGGTTGTCCACTTCCAATACAATTTACCTGTTTGCTTCCGGAGTGAATGATTGAATCCCGGGTATCCATCAGCAGGGCATTGCCGGTGACAACATTCCCGTTGTCATCCCGTCATGCAGAACTTCCATCATATCCCAGGAACCGATATCACTCCAGCCGAAGTCCCCCGGAATGACCAGTACATCATTTATGGATCGCACTTGGTTCCATTACTCGCTCATGGTAATTATGTTTCCTATCATCAGATTTATAACTCAGATAGGCAAGCACCTTTTACGTAATTCAGTTTGTCTACTATGAAGAGCAGATCGATAAGAAATATCGCATTTGTGTCTTCAAAGATGTAGATGAGAACAATTCCAAGCGTAAGAACTATCAGCAAATGATCGATCTTGGGGAATCAGGATACACTCAGGAAAGCTACGAGAAATACTGTGACTGGTGGGGTGTCTATGTTCTACAGGATACAACAAACCAACCTGCATCAGCGGTCTATGCTGATTACAAGAGCAGATGGTCTATTGAAACGTATAACAACTATGTGAAGAATGATGCGGATTTCAATAATCTGAAGAATCAAAACTACTACTGCGCACATGGTTTCGATTTCATCATGCTTGTTACCGGCTTAATATATTCCCGTTTGAACGAGGCAGTTAGGACGCTTGGCAAAAGCAGCATTTCAACGATTGACATGCTGCTTAAAGCTAAGCATATGCGAATGGTAAAACATGATAACCAGTGGCGGCTTCATAACACGAGAACGAAGGATATTGAATTGCTCGAAGCAATCGGATTTACCCCGTCAATGACGTACCCGGAATCAAACTGATGACCTTTTTGTCGCTCATATGTGCAAAAAACTCAATGATTGTGACTAGAAGTATGCGGTTGTAAGGCTTTCAGCTCGCCAACTTCCTGGAGATGAAGGAGAGAAGATCGTGCAAATGGTGATGCGGTATAAAGGATTCGATTTGAATCGACGATTGTTGGAGTTGAGGGAAAGTAATTCATGCTTCCTCACTCTCTTTGTTAACTCCGATTGATGTTATCGTGTCTGCAGTGCCATCCTCCGAAATAACGACTGCCATGCATTTCTGCTTGCCTGTCTTATAATCTTTTCTTGCAAGATAATTACGAATAGAATTATATCGTGCTCCTCGCCCAGGATTACCACTAACCTTCGCCGTACCATCTAGAATAACACCAATACCATAGACCATACCATTTTTGTCCATCATAACAGCACCATCTATGGAACTGATTGCCTTTATTACGTCCAAATTGTCTGTAGCAGAAAACTCATCTACGAAAACGCCAAATCCTTTTTCACAAAGCCTCTTAGCTTCGGTTTTTGCAATATCAGAAACAACTATAGTCGTACCGTGTTTTTGCGTTACAGCTGCATTTATTATTCCTTCGATTTTCGCCCAACCATGTGAATTATTAAAGCACTCTCTGTAACTCTGTTTGTAAGGTATATCTCCAGGAGCAACTACAAAATAGCAGTCATTAGCTTCAACACTGAACAAGATTTCTTTGTCTATAACATTCCAACATCCTGGTTTGACAAATTCTATTCTTCCTCGAACAGGTATCCCCTTCCCTAATCCAACCACTTCAGAATCTTTTACAATGACTTCCCATCCATCACATGACATTTCAAGAAGCTTTCTTATCTGACGTACGTTTATATTCGAAAGAGGAATAGCCGTTAAGAATTTAACTATATCAAACTCTTGTTCTCTGTCTATTACGGCAAGTGTCCCATGATTTGCTCCTGATTCATATGGTTGAATAGATAGCTTAGCTAAGAAGTCAAAGATCTTGTCATTCTCAAAGATATCAAGCAGCTTTTTTTGGCATTCCGTTCTAATAGTTTTTTGTGGGTCAAATAACCTGTTTACTTCCTCTTGTTTTTTGCTTTTAAAAAGATAATATATTAGCTCATCATCTAATAATCTTCTCCACTCTTCAATAAAGGACAAATAGACATTGTTAATTATATCTGTGTTTTTCCACACATCTTTCCGTGGACTAGCAGGAACAACAAAGATATCTTGTTTCTTGATTACCCCTATGTACTGTGCATCACAGATAGGCTTGTGATTCCAATCTTTCTCTTTCTCCCATTTTTGCAAGATTGAATTAATTATTTTCAAGCATTTCTCTGTTTTTTCTTCTTCTGGTTGTTTCTGACTTTCTAATTGAGTTATTTCTTCTCTTTCATTGAAATCAAAATCTCTATAAAAAACTTCTGTGTCATCACAGTAGAAATACGTTATTCCCTCTTCGGAAGCAAAAACCGTATCCAACTGAACCGGAGGTTTATATCCTTTAGACATGTTTGATAGAAAGAATTCAAATGAGCGAGTCATATATAAAGATAGTGCTTCTGCAATTTCCCTATCGTCAAACATCACAATTTCTCCCGCCATGATGAGCTCCTTCCCTATATTTCGGGGATAATATTACGCCTTCGCCATCCACAGTCCATGAAGGTTACAGTATTCATACGCAGCCACAACCGGCTCAGTCACAGCAAAAGATGCTTCCGGCACATCACCAGGCTTAAGCTCTTTCTTCTGATAACCACTGTTTGTCTCCAACACAATCCATTCGATCCAGTGCACATCCAGCATCGGGTGAGCAACCGAGCCGACCTTGACGGTAACGGAATCTCCGTGATGCTCAATGACAGGCACATGTTTTTCGTAAGCAGCATCTACTGTGTTCGGGATGATTTCTTCCCCTTCAGTACCGTCGATAACGATCTGATCATTCAGTTTGTAGAACTTTAACATTTTCCTCTTCCTTTCATTTTTCAATATAGAATGAATAATCAATTCTCCTTGCAAAAGTTGTTTCTTTGTTGCCGAGCAAAAAAGACCAGAAATGCATTTCAACCTTCTTGTTATTATATGTCGCTATTTCCGTTTATTCCAATTTCTCCAAGCATATAACATATAAAAGTCTTTTCAAGAAATGACTCAAGTGCTTCAAAAAGACACATAAATGCACGTTCGATCAACAAATCACAATGCTTTTGGTTGAAAAATACACCATTGCCTGACGCGTTTCCGTTCACCAAAGCGTTTGCATCTGCTACCAACTCAAGTGCCGAATCACATAATTGTAATGCTTCGTTTACGGCATCGCTTATGACAGGCATATTAATCTCCTAAATACTTTATGATTTCTGTTGCTATATAATCGCAACGCCGTTGTTTATTGATCCTATGTGTTGTCGATTTCTTGCATGCTGTAATAAACTCCTGTTGTTCAGATGTTAGAATATCAGCAGAAAAAAGACCTTCTATCTCCTCTAGAGCACTCCTTATTTTTGACATATGCCTTTCTGAAATATAGATTTGCTGGCATTCGTAGCTTGGTATTCCGTAATTCATATGATATAGAACAACAAACAAACTGTACAAGAGAGGAAGCAGTGAAAACTTGCTTCCCAAAAGATTACCATTAAAAATATTGGCGATCATATCCATAACTGACTGGAACCGAGGCCTGATTTCTTCAGCTTGTTCGAATGATTCATCATATAGCGAATAGTATTTTTCTGCCTGTTTTGAATCCTGTATTCCACCAATTATTGCTGCCATAAGTTCGGATACAAACTCTGCTTCTTTCATTCTAAGCATCTGAGCCGTTGAAAAAATCCCATTAACTTCCCAAAATGTTGAATAGTCATAACCCAACTCATATATAAACTGCTTATATACACCAAAGTACCTAGCATTAATCAACTCTTGATTGTTCAGTTTTACACCGTATGAATTCAATCGAGCAAAGATATCAAGGACTTCTCTATCATCCATATCAACAAGAACGTTGACAGAGATTTCATAGTTGAGTATTTCGGATTTTACTTCATTAGGTAATTCAGAGAAAAAGTATCCACCATATTGTGAATTTTGAGATCTTTTGATAGTAAAACCGTTATCAATATAGTCGAACATTGCCCTCAATCTTTGTTGACCATCGACAACTTCACGTACGCTCCTTTTAGTTTGTGGATCAACTTTACTTCTGATAAAGAAAATAGGCATTGGTAGTCCCAGAATAATAGTATTAATCAAATTTGATTTTGCCTGTGGCGACCAAACAGCTCTTCGTTGAAACTTAGGATTCAGAATTAGCTGTTTGCTCTGGTACCATTCATAGAAGTCAGATATTGCAAATGCACGAGGCTTAAAAGTCCTCATCTTAATCATCTCCGATAGTTATTTCAAACAAAACCCAGAAGCCAATCATATTTTTGCTTGGCCATATCATATATCCGCTAACAATATAAGACCCTGATTGATTGCAGTATACTCTTCCCATGGACAACTAAGCAATAATCTTTGTCTTTCGTTAAATTGCTCCAATGGGGTTCTGATCGAAAAAAATACATCAAATTTCGCTTTCGTAATATATCTCCGTTTACTGAGATATCTTCTTTCAGGGTCAACGCTATCCACAAAAGAATTCCCTTCATGAATCAATGTCGCATCATATGTTGATTCTTTAGCGATCGCATTGAGCAGAAAGGTCTCCATTGCGCCAATCCCATCAATTGGCAGCAAAAAAGCCAGTATACGAAATGAATGGTCTATCCCCAAATCAGTCTTAATAGAACAGGAAAGCCACTCCCCGCTCGCAATCGCACCGCCACCATCAGTCTGAACGCCATATTCCTGGGCTTTTTGTGAAATCATGTCAAGTAATTCTGTTTCTGAATCAATATCATCTCTGTCTGTGATGATAACAATATCATTATAAGCCTCAAGTAAATCAACACTGCTTTTCTTTATACGCATAAGAGTATTGTCGATTGCTTCTGGTACTAAACTGATCCCTCCTGCTGGCATAATTGTCAATTCATTGCCTTCCTTTTCAAGCAGTCTGGACTTTTGTCCCTCCATGAAAGCAATACTTTTTTGTCGTGCCTTATCCTCTACTTCATTCCATAGAAAAGCTTTCCGCATATAGTATTGAAGAACTATAGCGTCTGTTCCACCCTCGCAAATCATGATACTTCGCTTCATTCTATCTGAGCTCCATTCCCAAATAATCAATAGCTTTTTCGGCTTCTTTTGCTGACATTTTTCTTGTTAATGTTTTATCCTCCTTTTTGTATAGTGTATAAATGTTTGTCTCGTTCTGTATTTCTGCTTTAGTCTCCAATAAAGCTTCTATCATCTCTTTGTTATGAGTAGTCACTACTAATTGACAGTCTTTTTCTTTACTGTATTTCCCGATAATTTCCCATATTCTTCTATACATTGAATAATGCAAACCGGAATCAATTTCATCAATCAGCACTAACCCTTTCTCTTGCTCCATAATTGTAAAGCATATATTCAATAATTTGAGCACTCCATCTCCGGCATACTGAAGGGGAATCCACTGATTTCTGATACGGGTATACAATTGTGTAACACCTTGTCGGGTAATCATCGTTATGTCTTCAATCGTTGGATCCAGATATTGAAGAATCTCGATGATTTCATGTTTTCTCCCGGAAAGTTCCAATTTGCCTATCTCTTCTCCAATGAAATCAGAGATTCGTGCCATAGAGGCATGCAAATATCTGGCATGTTTTCCAGCCTGTTGTTCATTTCCTAATTGATTGGTTTTGACTTCACGAAGAACATTGTCGCCATCTGCACAGAAATGTCCTTCTTCAAGGTATTCACCAGATATATATTTGAATTTAAGTGAATAAGTACCTCTTGTTGACGTCCGGAACCGTGCCAACACTTCATCCGGAACACCCTCTGCCCTATATGGCAAATAATTATCATCTTTCTGAAGAGTCATCTCTGTTTTTACGCCATTTTCATAAACAGATATATTGATCGGTTGAGTTACATCCATCTGATAAAAAAGTGGTTCCCAAAAATGAACAGGCCCTCCCAGGGCAGACCCACGGAATGCATTTAAAGGCGCAAATGGATTAGGATCCGAATGATCAAAGAGAAAAAACAAACTCTCTAGTACAGTCGTTTTTCCAACGTTGTTTTTTCCGGACAGAACAGAAATTCGTTTCATTTCATTGAGATTCAATTTCTCGATTCCACGGAAATGGCTAATGTCCATTTTATCAATCATCTATGCGCACCTCTTGTATTGTTTTCCTATTTCTTACTACAATCAGCTTGGATTATCAATCCGGCATATGTAAGGCTTAAATCATTTACCAAGTTGGTTAGCTTGGAAATGTAGTCTTATTCTTCGTTTTATCTACGGATAATCATTCATGTTGACCAGGGAAATAGCCTACCCGACCTGCATTTCCCTCAGATGCCGCAAAACAAGATTCGTCTCGATAAAACCAGCGATCCGTTACAAGGATCGTATTGCCGTCGGTGTCTATTCTCTGTTTCATGTACTTTGCACCTTCTCAAGCGGATCGCCGGAACCTGGTCTGCCCAATCCACACGCTCACCAGGAAAAAGGCATTTCGTCAGCCCTTACCCCGTCGAATTGTGAACTTCCTGGTTTTTTAACCCGCTATGGGAAATTCTGATCATTTCCGACCCGATAAGGATCTATTTTCATGTCCCCGATTATTCGTCTTCCTCATCATCAGGATTTTCACCCTTGAGGAATGCTTTGATCTCGTCATCGGTTCTTGTAGTCGTATCTAACAGCTTAATGATTTCCTGTCTGGCTATACTCCTTTTCTTCTCGACCAGCTTCGCCATCTTTTCGATCTCTGCATCGTATTTGACCTTCATGTCGTCGATCTTTTTCTTCATGGCCAATACAACTGCTTCCTGCCGGTCGATCTGTTCATCTATCGAGATTGCTCTGCGCGCCATTGTCATTCACTCCTGTCACCTGGAATGCCTTATTGCGCAGCAGCTTTCTTCGTCTCCTTTTCGTCTATGTCCTTCAGCTCTGCCGACAGCAACTTGGCTTGTTCTTTTATATTCGCCGGTGTCAGGTCAAATGCCTTTAATATTTTTCTCTGGGTCGCAGTGATCGCATAATTGAAACAGTATTCGTTGTTCCACATCTTGATCATCTCGATCTTTTCCAGTTCCCGCAATGCTGCCGGAACCGTCAGGAAGTTTTGTTTTGTCTCGCTCCTTTCCTGTTCTTTCTTCAGATAGGTATAAATACGGTTTCGGATGATTAAGGCAACGAACTCAATGAAAATCTTCGATTCCATGGATTCGTTGCTGTATACCCGCATGCTCTGATTCCCCAGATAGGTTTTGTCTCCCCGGAACAGTTTCTCGGAAGCATCCCTGCCCTTATACAGTTCCAATGCTTCCTGTGCCGTCATTTTCTCTGAAGTGATAATGACGAAATAGCCGCACATCCTGATCTCTTCGTTAATCACGTCCGTGCGTTCCGCTGCGCTCATGAGCTTCTGGTCTTCTTTGCCCTCATGGAAATAAACCGGATCGAAGTATCTGCACGTCGCTTTGTCCAGCACTATATTCTGGCCCTGATGCTTCTTTATATACAGCGCATATTGATCTATCTTTTTCTCCAGGTCTTCCCGTTCCCTTGCCGCTTTTGCGTCGTTGTGATATACGTGGAAATACCGGTCTTTAGTATCTGTCGGGTATAAGGGACTTTTGACGGTTATTCCACTGACATGGTAAGCCCGAATGCTTTTCGCCCTGTCCTGTTCAAACTTGCCGATAACACTTCTGACGATCTGGGAAACGAGCTTCTTCATGCCCCTCACCATGAGGACAAAGTTGTATCCGCAATCGTCCAGGTATTTGATATTCCCTTTACTGAAGTATCCCCGATCCAGAATGAATCCCACGTTCCGGTATCCGTATCCCTTTGCTTTCTCCAGCATGTCCTGGATCTGTTGGACATCCACAATACTTCCGGGATAAGACTCGTAAAACAGCGGGACGCTGTTCTGCGTATCGTAAGCTATGGAGTAATTGAATACCGGAAGTCCCTTGTCATCCTTTGGATGACCGATTTCCACCAGGTCAATATCTCCAGCATCACTGTTTTTGTTCGTAGAGTCGTAGGAAATGTAAATCTTCTCTCTATGATCCCTGGTTGAATTCCATACATTCTGGAACTGAATCTGCTGATCCATGGTCAGATTCTGGAGAAAATCCGATACCTTGGAATCGCTGTATACTCGCATATTGTTGGTAAACAGCGGATGATTGAATCCGTAGCCCTCGTAATACTGCGCCGCGTTGTTCTCTGTAATGATGGCGTATGTTGCCAGATCCAGAAACAGCCCGGCATCTTTTCCAACAATCTCTTCAATAATCTGATCCAGATGATATTCCGCTATGATTTTTCGGATAACAAAGTATGCTCCGATATGAAGGCAACTGCTCCGCTTCGGCTCTACCAGTAATTCCTCCGGCATGGTGTCCGCAAAATAGATCGCATACTTTTCATTCGGGAACATCCGAGTCGGGTCATCTTTGCACTGTTTGCCTATTGTAACCCGTACCGGATTTGATCTCTTTTCTTCCGATGAATATACACGGCCGGTCGTGTAGTACACATATCCTGT
>Ga0265298_10002774_pt1 | contig 23904 bp, 16 predicted proteins | sample AusTroGonzalo_MG_3_FD_193486 | JGI IMG/M metagenome (GOLD analysis project Ga0265298, IMG submission 193486) | Bovine rumen microbial communities from tropical cattle in Woodstock, Queensland, Australia - Gonzalo_01 | ecosystem: Host-associated > Mammals > Digestive system > Stomach > Rumen ...
TATCTGGGAGGGATCGTCCGGATCATAGGGTCTGTAGTTCCAGCTCCGGTTCAGTGTGTCACCCAGATAAATATAAGGTCTGGTAAAAGTCGGGAACAAGGCGGCACCTTCCTGACCGACCGCATCCATTACGGTATTTATAATGGTCTGAGCACCGCCATTAACATATCCGCATTGTGAAACGGAAGAATGGACCAGCAGAACATTGCCTCGAATTACTCCAAGTTCCGCCAGTGAGGCAACAAGTTTTTCTCTGGTCAATTCACTGCGCTGTATCACTGAAAGATATCCCCAGTCCGCCAGATAATTGACCGCATTCAAATATTTTCTGATCTGCTGATCCGTAAGAGTAATCTCCCGGTCTGCCTCGGTTTCCAGAATGATTTGCGCCATGTTTTTTCGGCCGTCCATGTCGGAAAGCAACGATCCCATGGGACCGTAAATGACATCGTCCGGCAGCTGAATCCGCTGCGCTTTGGGGACACGGACCAAATCGTATGGAAAGCCGGTCTGAGCCCGTGCGAAGACCTGCTGTTCGGCGTAAGAGCGCCAGGGAGACGAGACCGGTTTCAATTCCAGAACCGGAAGTTTGGCCGGGGCACCCGTATAAAACAGCGTCTCGCAGAACCAGACGGCTTCCAGTGCGGTAAAAGCCGCAACGATTTCCGGGACCAAAAATCCGCTTGCTGTCTGCACCGAATTATGCCAGAACCGCACACATTTGCTTTCATCGACCCCTTTCCTGAACCAGACGGTCGGGATTCCTGTGGTGGAATCCGACAGCGACATGTCATCAAAACATTCCGGCTTCTCCAGCGTACCCGGCAGGAGCTCCTTGAACTCGTCCGCCATCTGTTTCATGATCTCAACGCCATGAAACGGGACGGAAGAAATGGGCGGCGTCAACTTGCAAAATTCATTTTTTCGGACCGGCATTGAATCCATATTGGCTCCCCCGATCGCCTTGCCGCGGAAATTGGCATGAAAAGCCGAAAATCCGTAAAATTCCATGGTGAAAATCAGGCGCAGGGAGTATTCCGGGATGCCCATTTGCATGATCTGTCTGGCAACTTCGATTCCCGCAATGACTCCAACGGAATTATCGTCCAGCAGAGGTTCAAAGGCATGTGCCATCAGCCATACCTCTTCTTTACGGCGGCCGGGAATCAAGGCCGTGACGGCTGGGAGCTCTCCTTCGTAACGCCGACCATCGCATTCAATCTTTGCCTTCAATTCACCGTGATTTGCCAGTTCTCGTATCAAGGAGCCCATCCGCAAGTTGACGGAAAAGCCGATGAAATCACGGTCTTCGCTCTGGACATGCCAATTCGAATCTTCCGTGCAGGCGGTCACCCACTGGATTGCATCGGGACATTCATAGCGTCCTTGAAGAAAGTCGGAAATGATTCCCCGTCCGCCCTGATCCAGAATCGGCGTCAGAACTTTTGCTCTCGGCCAGGTGTCGGTTTCCAAAATGACAAGCGCATTTTCCGGGGATTCCCCGGCCAAAAACTGCTGTTCGGTAATGATCCGGACGATTTCACCGTCGGGCTTGGTCGCGGTGGACCCTTTGATCAGATGGAACGGATGGACCTGATAATCCGCTGCCACAGTATGCGTTTTATCGCATAATGTGAGTTTTCCAATCGTCGCATCCCAGGCCAGTGGCATCCATTTGTCTTCGTATGACGTTTTTCCGTCTGCCGGGAAACAGATTTTTTCCACATTAGGAATACCGGCTTCCCGCAACAGACGCAAGATGTGGTCTGCCGACTGATGATAATTTCGAAACGTTTGTCCTCGTTCAATTTGACATAACGCTTCGACTTTTTTCACCAGTTCATTGCCATCTATCCTGCAGTGTATTTTTTCGAATAGTTTTTTCACATCCTGTCCTGTTGTTCGATTACCGTATTTTCAACTTTTTATCATGCGACCTATTTCCTTTGCCAAGGAATTGTTTTTTCATTTCTCCCCGGTATTCAATTGACTGGAATATCCACCAGTGGATGTTCCAGACTATCCGGATAGGGTTCTTCCGAGGGAAAGATTTTTTCACGCAGAGCGAACAGCCCGTTTACTGCGGTATTCACCAGTTCCAGCCCGGTTCGGGAGGAAAATTTCTGATTGCGCCCTTCATAACCACCTTCGATCAGCATTCCGGTATGTCCGAGGTAATCGAAGTATCCGGTGGAATTGTAGGCGATGCAGGTTTGCAGGAAAGGACTGTGCCACTTGATTTCCTGTCCGAGTTCACAGCAAAGCTCCACCGGCACTCCGACGAAGCATATATCCCCGATGGCAAGCAGCTGAAGTTCAAGCTCGATTTCGCTTTTATTGTGATATGCGGGCGGGAGATTTGGATTATTGCAGAATTTCTTCCGCAGGGGAGCCCGCAGGAAAACACTGCTTGAGGCCAGTTTTGGCTCTGGAATCCGGAAGCGTCTGGAATTGCGGGTTGCATCGATCATGCCTCCCAACGCAGCTCTCCCGAGTTTAATCCCGACTTGCTTAACCGCATCGGAGCCGAGCTCATCACCATCCGGGACGAGATTGCCCGCTGCACCGGAAACAAACATGCATTCAGCCCCGGTTTCCTGTCGAATATAGTCACGGAACGCTCCTGGGAAGTCTGCCGAGATACGCACTCCGCCGCGCCCCGGAGAATGGGCGGCCAGCGGATGGGCGGCATAATTTCCGATGACGTAAAGCGGCACTGCAGGTTGAGCCGGGTCCATAAAGCAGAGCTGGATGAGTTCCTGATCGGCAAACCCGGCAGATGCATGGCGCATTTCACGCCGGTAAGGCAGAAACGATGCATGGCGGTCCGCCGTGACATACCGGCGGTTCCTGTTAGCGTTGCACTGCGAGGAATAATAGAAGAGTTCACAGTCGCGAAACTCCGTGAGACTCCTGACGCTGTCGGCAAGCCAGTGTTCTAATTGGTCAAGATATTCTCGGTCAAGTTGCTCCGGATGTCCGCTCATAAATCGGGTTTCCGGACCTTGATGGGTATGAGTGCAACTGAGCAGTACCGCGGAGATATCGATCTGTAGCAGATCGGCGGCGATTTTTCTCAGCCGTATAATTCGATCCTGATCCAAGCCTAAAAGATCCAAGCTCACGAGCAGTGCTTTATGACTGCCGTCATCCATGCATAAACCGGACATGCAAAGGTCATCGAGTTTGTTTGTCGAAACATCATTCAGGCCATAGCCTGCCAGTTTGGCGCCGATTTCCGGAGAGATATTTTTGTGAAACCAGGCAATCTTCATTTTATTTCCCCACCTCGATTCTGAAGTCGGCAATTTTGCCATTGAAGCCGGAATCCGGATTAAATCCCATGCCGAGACAGCCAGCCATATGGCGCAGGATACTGCCGCAGAACGGGGTGGGCTCTCCTTTGACACCATCCACGGTAAGCCAGAACTCTTTGCCGTCGCGTTCGAGGGTCAGAGTATGCCATTTGCCCGGCTCCAAAGCCTTGGGGGAAGAAGCATACAATGAACCTTTTTCCGAAGCAAAATAGTTCTGATCGGAAAAACAGGTCGTTTTCAATTGCCCATTCAAAATCGTCAAAGAAATGCCGTTTGGTCCGGAGCTGAAAATCGTCTGAGGCTTGAAAGAAAGCTTCGGTACCTGGATTTTCATTGACATCCGGAATCCAGTGTAGTAGGGAACAATCTGCAGCGGCAGAGACAAATGAGAGCCGTTTTGGAATTCCAGACTCCAAAACCCTTCCGGTTCTTTGGTGCGCCGGGGAATATCCAGTGAATGACATTTCGCAAGGGAATTGGCCGGGAGCGAACCGTAACTGAACGTCCCAGAACCGAAACCGGAGACAAGCGGGATAAAGCCGTTCAGAATGCCCCAGTATTTGCGTCCTGCGGAGTTGGGAACTACGGATCCGTGTCCCGGTGAAAAATCAAACACATGCTGGACGAAGTGCGACTCGTCCGCCGTAACGGTCAAGCACTTGCGTGTCTCACGATCATACACGGGGAGTGTAAGATTTTTACCCAACGGCTTGCGAATCGAGAGTGCCGCGCCGCGCCAGATACGACCGGATTCATCAATTGCCCGCAGAGAAAAGAGACTTTTTGCATCGCTCGGCTCAACGAAAAAGTCGATTTTTGCTTCCATGATCTTCCCGTGTTTCGGGATGGCCACCTGAGAATTGTAACGGCTCAGTACCATTGATTCACCGTTGGGACTGTTGAACCCGATCACATGTTTTGCAAGGATGTCTTTGACCGGGATCTTGCACTGAAATGCGGGTGGGAGATCAATATCAATTACCGCATTTTTCGCCTCGGAACGAGGGATCTGCACAAAATAGTGACGCGGTGCATAAGATGTTTTTACCGGAGGAATTTTCTTCAATTGTTGTTTCTCATCGCTCATTTTTGCAGAGGGTGCATCCAGAATATTGATCGTTCCGGACAACAGCGACGCTGCGAAATTCTGAAAACCGATGTCGATCACAACCTGATTTTCTGTCTCACGCAAAGCCGGACGCGAATCCTCCATCCAAACAGTATCGACTCCCTGCAGAAGTTCGAGCTGTGCAACGGGAACAGGAGTAGAAAAATTCCCCTTCATATGGAGCAACCCGTCAGAAGTTTCCGTCACATTCAAATCGGCTTTGATTCCGGTAAGACGTTCCCGCAGGGGCTGTTTGACCCAGCGCCATTCAGCCGTCCAATTTCCACGAACCTCCAGCGGCCAGAAACCGTTGTCGGCACGATAACTCCCGTCTTCCCAGCTGATTTCCAGACGCGGAAGCACTGCCTGATGCGTCAGAAGTTCCGCTGCAGGGACCTTGAAGCTGACCGCCGTGCATTTTTCGGATGAAATCGTCTGCTCATCGAACGTGCGGACGATTTTTCCCGCGAGGTCGGTCAGAGCAAGACGGACACGATATTGCCGCTTGGCTCCGTCCGGCACATTGGTAAGCTGAAATTCCGCCGTCTCTCCAATCAGCAGCTGTTTCCGGTAGCTAAGAATCATATTGGGAACATTGGGGTCATCGCCGGGGAACGGTGTAGGAGGCACGCCGCGGAACTGTGAGGAGTAATACCGCATCAGCCGCATGGCGGAAAACCCGGTATCGACAGTGGGACGGTAGGAGGTGTTTTCATTTTCTTCGTCCCATTCCGGCAGAACGCAGAAGTCCGGACGCAGTTTCAACATGAATTCACCGAGGCGGCACAGGGTTGCCGTACCTTCGGAGTCGATCCCGTAACTCCAGCGATAGCTGTTCTCATGTCCCTGGGGCCAGTGAAAACCCAGATATTTGTTTTTGAACTCGGGCTCGCTGAAAATCTTGTGAAGCAGAGGAATCATGACTTTTTCGCCGTATTCAGTCTGTACGCGGCGGTCCCAAATCATCGGATAGTCGGCGACATAGAACCCCTCGGATTCACGCAGAACGCTGCGGATATGTTCGGCAATGGCGAGAAGACATTTTGCATCGGTTGGCTGTCCCGGTTCCGGCGTCAGATCGGGAGGCAGGAAAAACAGGTACGGCATCAGAATAAATTTGTCGCCGTACTCCTTTTGAAGCTGTGCCCGGAAATTCCGGATAAAGGCCAAATCGCGTATGACTGGATAACCGGTCATCACTACTTTCCCGTCAATGCGGAATGCATTTTTGCTCCGAAGGGCAATCCCCGCATGTTTAACGGAGTTGATCTGGTAACGCGGCGTGTCATTGATAAGTTCGGGCAGGATCGGCAGATCGACTTCCTCGCTGGACTGAAAAAAACTTTCGCGTCCCGAGGTCCCCGGGAAAAACGCCACACCGTCGAGCATGCCGAGATCCATCACGGCATGTTTGAGCATTTTGGCACATTCGGTATTGATCATGAATCCGCGTTTGTTGAAACGGGCAAGCGATGTATCCTGCAAAAGCGGCCGATCATACCAGCGATGCAGATAATCACTGCGGTCAAGCTGGTATTTTAGCTGAGCGCGGGGAAAAATCATGGTATGCGGAGTGCGGGTCCGATAATTTTTGCCTTCTTCCGCAAACTTTTCAAGGAGCTTTTCCGCATCGGGCGTCAGTTTCCAGTAGGAACGTGGAAACAAGTCTTCTGCCTGTGTGGAAATGCAAAACAGGGTCACGAGACCCATTAATGAAAGTAAACGCATTGTTCTTCTCCTTCTTGTGAATGAAATGTTTACTATTTTAATCCAATTTGACAATTTACCTATCCATGCCGGCAGCCCGATAAAATAACTATTTTTCAGCCTTATCGTGGTCGATTTTATCTAGTTCCGCCTTATCTGCCAGGGAAACATTACCTTCCACGCGGCCGTCATCGTAAATGTTGATGTTTTTCCGTGCTTTAAGATCCCGAAAGAGTTGGATCATATCGCGAACACCGCCGATTCCGAACCACACGGTTGTGATCGCGGCCAGGATTCCGGGGATCACCAGCGAAGTGATGAGAAAATAGCGGGTCCACGCTTGATTTGACCACGGGGAAAAGAGATTGAGGACAACGACCAGCACAAACACAATACCGAAACGATAGATGATAGAATATATAAAGAGCCCCCAGGCGATCCATTTGTCTCCTGTCGTGTATTCCGAATTGATGCACACAAGCTTGTCAAGAATATTGCGAAAAGTCCATTTCATTGGTTCCGGTTTTTTTTCGCCTTCGATCGCATAAATGCCGCGATGCAACATGCGGTCAAGATTGAATTTCTCTTTGCCCCAGCCAGTGATTAACGAAACCACAATAAAAAGAACGAGAGTCACTAGCATGGTCAGGAAGTAAAATTCATAATTATTGACCGGACATTTTACCGGATTCATTTCCCAAACGATGTAGGGATCGAACGGACTAGATGCAACTTTCAGGAAATGACCGACAGGCTCTACCCAGTTTTGACGATCCAGAAACGGGTAGATGTGACTCGCCCAGCAATGCTGCAACAGCACATTTCCTATCCCCAAAAACATCCCGGTAAGCAGACTCGTCCACGCCCCGTATTTATTTCCAAACCTGCTGTAAATGCCGAAAAGCATCACAGGCCCGCATCCACCCATCCACATGATGCACATCATGTATACAAAAAGTTGGATGTAGTCCATCTGAGCCATGAAAGAACTGCCGAAGAAGAAACAGACACCAATGCCGATGGAAACGATACGGATCATCCACAAGTGCTGTTTCGGAGTAAACGGCTTCTTGCGCAGAGGCAACACAATATCCTGTGCGATGGTTCCGGCGGCACTGTAAATTCGGCTATCATCGGTAGAGATCATGGCGAGAACCAGTAGCAAACAGAAGAGGCCGAGAACACCGGTCGGCAACATGTGCCGCATGGTAACGGCAAGCATCATCTGGTGATACAAGGTGCGGAACTGCTGAAATAGACCATGTCCGTTTTCTTCTTTTTGAAGTTCTTTGTGAACGGTATTGAGATAGAATGTATCAAGATTGTTTTTTTCGGAGAGAGGCTGATCAACACCAATCCTGTGCATCTGGGGAGGAAGTGCCCGCACAGCTTTGACGATATTATTACGGGAGACTTCATTGGGAGCGATTTCTTCAGCAACGCGGGTGCTTAGTGCAAGACGGACCGTTTTCGCTTCCTGAGCAAAATTCCGATGATTCAAAAAAGTCAGAATGGAAATGGCAACCAGAATGTAGAAAAGTCCGTTCAGTGCACCTCGCCAGGAGCCAAGCAGACCTGCCATTTTCTGCTCATGCGGAGAGCGGGCCGAACTGTGCGATCCCGTCACCCAGCTGCCATAGTGCATCACGGTGCTGAAAAAGGTCAGTCCGAGGAAAAACAGATTGAAGTCTCGTAAATTCCGGATGTCGTAGGGATTCAGAAAACTTTCTCCGGGAACTCGGTCGAGCATCACGGGCGCGATTTCGCTGTTCCATGAGAATTTTCTTAACAGATAAACGACAAAAAAGACCAGCAGGGGATAGAGCAGAAGTCCCTGCAGAGAGTCCGTGATGACAATCCCAAGCATGCCGCTCATGCAGATGATGCCAATCGCCAGAACCAGCCCCACAATAATCAGTATTTGAAAGGTTGGCAGTTGCAGACCAAAGACGGAAACCGATTCCGGGAGATCGAAAAAATAAATAAAGAAACGGGCGGCGATCGCCGGCATGATCATATTGGCAAGTATTTCCGAGATGCTTCGCAGCGTGGCGGCAAAAATACGCAGACTGCGGCAGTACCGCATCTCCAGGAATTGACCGATGCTCAGAACCTTAGTCTCCCGGTATCGATAGAAGAAAAATCCGGTCAGTCCCATAATCACGGTCAAGGGCAATGAGATGCTTTTCCAGAAAGTCAGGGAAAAACCGGTTTTGTAATGCACCTCGACAAATCCCACCATTCCGATAATGGAAAGCCCATCGGCGACACTGGCAACACTGATGATATACCGTCCGCAAAGACGTCCGGCGGAAAGGAAATCAACGACGCCGCGGATATATCGCCGAGTATACCATCCCATATAAAGAATCAGCAGTGTCGGAATGATTATTATGAGGTAATCTATAAGCGACATTCCATTTCTCCCTGATTCGATTTGCGAACTGCCTCAAGGAGCCTTCAGTAATTCGAGTAGAAATATTTTTTGGCCGATTCTCCGACCCCCCCGCGGTCAGTCCGGTTACAGGCTTTGGTTCGTAGGTTCTTTTCGGTGACTGCGTGTCCATCGGCCATGAAAACATTTCCGGCTTTGTCGTTGTGCCAGTCACCTACAGAACATGCAGCATACATGATTTGTGGCGTCACATCCGAAGTTCCGATGACATCGGGACCCATACGGGTATCTCCGGCAACCAGGATTTGTGACGGTTTGGTGCACAACGTGAGTTTCAATGGGTGGTTGTAAAGAGGATTGGTGCTTTCATAAAACCCGTTACATTTCGCCATGGAATTGACATTGATCCCGAGCGGCAGCATATGCCAGACAGAACTGGTAATATCCGGTTTCATGATCGACTCCTTAATAAGAGCTGCAGATATGGATGTATAATTTTTACAATTAGGAACTGCCGTGGGGCATATCCATATTCCAGGAGCCGGTGCATAGTTGGTCGCCAGGAATCGGCACCACATCCAATAATTGTAGTTGTAAGCTGTCCCGTCTGAAAATGTCCGATCATAGGGAACGGAATAGTTATTGTTGTCATCTGCGTAATTCTGGAAAGCATGAGCAATGTTTTTCATATTTCCGATACAGTTGATGCAGCGGGCTCGTTCCCTGGCTTTATTCAATGCAGGCAGCAGCATTCCGGCCAGTATCGCGATGATCGCAATCACCACGAGGAGCTCTATTAAAGTAAAAATTTTACGCATCTGCTTGCCATTCCGCAACAAGTTTTTTGCTCCAAGGATGCTTTCCGGCGTGTGGTTCTTCCTGTGTGACTTTGCATTCATTTCTCAATGCTCTCCTTTCATGTAAAACACTGTAATATTGATTTTTTCACTGCGGTCCGGGATTTTCAGAAGTGGATCAACTCCTGGACCTTGACTGGCTCACCAGTGCGCATGGAGATGTTGGCTCCGATGCCTGTGAGGATGGACATGGCTCCATCGGTGAAATCCGCAGCGTGTCCCAGCGGATCATCCTTGACGCCGATGAAGAGGTTGTTCATCAGACGCACATCGCCGCCGCCGTGGCCGCTCTTGACGGAGTTATCGTAGGTGTAGACGACCGGCTTCCCCCAGAACGGCTGGAAGAGGATTTCCGGAGCCATTTTCTTGCGGTCCAGCCCCTCGACCTTGTCGTCCTCGCGATTGCCGAAGGTGCTGAAATCCTCGTCCAGCGGGGTCACGCCGCTTTCGATGACGTAGAATTCCAGACGGCCTTTCGTGCCGTTGAAACAGATGCGGTATCCCTCGTAGGGACAGTGGGCACAGAGCGTGTAGTTCATGACGACGTTATTTTTGTAGCGTACCATGACGCTCATATTGTCCTCAATGTCGATCCCGTCGCCGAAGACACTTTGATCCCGCTGGTAGCCGTCATATTTCTCGCTGTCGAAATAGAGGCGCTGGAGGAATTCGGAATAATCCTTGTCCAGTCTGAAGGCGAAGGGATCTTTTTTGGCGATATCGCTGCCCTTGGCGCGCTGATAGAACTCGGTCACGCCCCGCTTCTCTGCATTTTCCCGACCGTAAAATTTCAGGTCGCCCATAGCATAAACAGTTTCGGGAACGGAGTCCAGCCACCAGTTGACCAGGTCGAAATGGTGGGTCGCCTTGTGAACCATGAGCCCGCCGGAATTGCGTTTGCAGCGGTGCCAGCGGCGGAAATAATCCGCACCGTGGCTGGTGTCGAGCAGCCATTCGAAATTGACGCTGGTGACTAGGCCGCAGATACCGCTTTTGAGCAGTTCCTTGATCTTGGTGTTGCGCGGACTGTAGCGGTAGTTGAAGGTGACTGTGTAGTGTCTGCCGGTCTTTTTCTGCATGTCGATGATCTGCTGGCACTTTTCCACATCGACTGTCATGGGCTTTTCGCTGATCACATCGCATCCCAGTTCCATAGCGCGGCAGCCGTATTTATGATGGGTCCGGTCAATGCTGGTCACGATGACGGTATCGGGGTTGCATTCGGCGATCATGCGGTCGAAATCCTGCGAGAAATAGGTCGGAACAGCAGGATGGTTGAATTTTTTTCCGATACGTTCATTGTAGTAGTCCATGCGTCCTTGGTTGACATCGCAGAACGCAACCAGCTCTGCACAGTCCTTGTAATCGCCTCCTGCGAGCGCCGAAATATACATGTCCGACCTGGCACCCGTTCCGACGACAACATAACGTTTTTTGGTCATGTCAGCATCCTTTCTTCATAGTTTTTTATATGGTCGTTTCTTTCGACTCATCAAAGTTCAAGGTAAAATGCAATTCGGAACGTTCCCCTTCGAGTTCGTTCATGAATTCGATGCAATAATCCGGATGATCCGCTTTCCTGGCAATTTCCAGCATCACAAACGAATAGAAAGGGGAATTCACATAATACTGTTCACCCCGGTGCAGACTTCGGAGCAGCAGCTTATGGCTGCCTGCACCCACAATCTCCCGCAGGGGGATCCAGACCGATGCCGTGCCGTTCACCACCATATCTTCCTTCAGCGTCATCTCCTGCCGGAAGCCCGACTTTCCAATGTAACCGAGCGTTCTTTCTCCGCTTTCACTCTCTTCGCAGAGTTCGCAGTAATTGTCATACAGATCCAAGATCATGGAACCTTCATAGGCGATCGGCAGATCGGGAATGCTTACGCGCACAAACCATTCCGGTGCGGAACCTCGTCCGGCCCGGTTTTTGCGCTGTTCGTCCACTTTCGCCAGATGGCTGCGGCATTCCGACGGAAGCACCGGATACGGTTTCTCATATTCGGCAAAATCCAGTTCTCCGGCGCAGATCGCTCCGACTCCATACGAGCCGAGCGTGAACGGCTGGCCGCTGAACTCCTGAACGTGTCCCGGCGTTTCCCTTGTCGGCAGACAAAGATGCAGCACTCCCTGTGAAATTCCCGCGGCGGAAAAATCAATATGCGGATCGACGGTCAGCGGCGCATCGGTGAAATTGGCAAAGATGCAGACCGTTTTCCCGTTTGCCGACATCAGATAATGCGACACTGCCTCCGAACGTGCGAACATGCCCGAACAGTTGTAATCGCTGAAGATGCGCAGGTTTTCCGTCCCCTTCATCAAATTCCAGAGTTTCCAAAGCGGACGGAAATTCACATCATTGATGCCCGGCGCGGGCGGATGTGCCAGCGAGGAACTCGGGAACTGAGTTCCCAGCGGGATATGCGGGCTCTGTCCCGTCGCAGCCAGGAAAGGCACCATGCGCGGCTCGCCGTATTCCGGAAACGCTGCGGTCCACATCGTGCCGGGACACACCGCCGCCATGGAAAAATACGCATGATCCAGCCTGCTTTTGACCAGCATGCCGCGTTCGCCTTCGCCGGAAACATAGCCGTCCAGATTGCCGCCCGTCATACCCAGTGCGGAGAACATAGGTCCGGTATGACCGTAAACCAGTCCGTCGGAGCCCACGATCTTTCGGCGCGAGAGATTATTCAGATAGTGCCGTCTGAACTCGATCTGGCCGTCCTGACAGTTTTCACTGGGCGGGATCAGCCAATGGAACGGACCTCCGTAATCCATATAGAGTCCGTCGTGATCGTATTGCAGCAGATTAGCGAACCATTCGCCTTCCTCTTCGATAATGGAAGGTTCGTTGCCGCGGATATAGAGCATGACCCGGAGGCCATACCGATGCGCCTGATCGACGATTTGCCGGAAACGCACCGGATCGTACGGCTGTCCACCGTTCTGGACATCAGTCCGCCAGTTCTCATGTAAAATCAGAACTTGAGCTCCTGAAGCAGCAATTGTTTCCATCGCTTCATCAGACGGATAATGCGCCAGATTGTCGAAATAATGATACATCGGCAACGGCGGCAGATGCCGTGTCCGGGGTGCGGGAGTAATCACCCAGCCCCAGCGGTTTCGCCACTGCCACGGACCGCAGGCCGGCCGGGCTTCTTTCGTCAGGAAATTCCAGCACAGCACCGGGTTGCCATTTTCCCAGATCACCGAGGATTCGTTGTCGGCCGGATCGCCTGCGGGGACATTGTCGCCTTCCATGAAAAATTCCGCATAACAGCTTGGACCGTCCTTCATCCACAGATTGAATCCGGTCAGCGGAAAAATACCGTGTTCACATTTGCGGTTTTCACCCGGCGGCAGTTCCCTTTCCGGCGCGGAAGTCTGGATCAACGCACCATCGACTGTTTTCGGACGATAAGCCAGCGACCAGCGCACGGTTTCAAACGCTGAGAGCGACAGCGGTATTTTCAGCTCGAACCCCTTTAACGCCGGTGGGGGCAATGATTCACCCAGGAAAAACGCATCCGTGAACGCCGTGCCGTCATCATACAACTCATGCCGGAGACAAAGCGAAATCCCAGGTTCCGTATTCCCTTCATCATCCGCCAGCGCCAGATGACTGAATTCGATGATCTGCGCCGTACCTTTCTTCCGGGTCAGCATTTCCGTTCCAATCCCGAAAGCTGGAGACAATTTTCGTCCGTTGCCAAGAGTAAGGATTAAATTGACTGGATTTCGGAGCAGGTTATGATGATGCAGAACCGCGGGCAAAGATATTGCCTCGGGGAGACCGTTTTCCCCGAATTCATAATGCAATTCTCCACAATCAAAATTCCTCATCTTAAAATCCTTCCGAAAAAAGCAGTCTAAGGCATATTTTCTTTATATAACTATAATCCGTTTTCATGTAAAAATCAACAGATTTTAAATGTATAATTCTGCTAAAATTATGTATTATGAGAAATAAGATTGACTTTTTTTTGATTGCGGATTATAGTACAGTCACAAAGGAGGAATGTTTTCATGAAAACATTGTATTTTTGGAAATTCACGGAGGATATGCCATTTGATTTTGATATTCAATTTTTTCCAGAACCTGCTTTTATCCCAGTCATGGATTTCCACAATTCGATTCACTTGAACCTGATTCTGGAACACGGTATGGATGGAAAAGTCGGAAACCACCTTTCCCATTTGAACCGTTATGATCTTCAGATAACCGCGCCATGGGAACTGCATGGAGAGAATCAGACTGAAAAAAATCTGCGTCTCCTTTCAATCACCGCCGATCCCGATATGCTGCTGAGAAACCTGATTGGATACCGCGAAACCGCATTGTCTCTGTTTCTGCTGGAACCTCAGAAAAGACATGAAATCGTAAATTCACGGGTAACCAGGAAAATCCGCATGGATTGGAGTTCTAAACTTCCCGCCATTTCCGGCAGCAATCCGAAAATCTTATATTTACATCGTTGGCTTGCAACACAAAACATGCTGGCGGATTTGCTGGACCGGATCAAGACTGAAGATTTACCGGAAGTTCCGTTCCAACTTTATCAGAAACTTGTTCCCGCACTAGATCTTTTCAAGAACGGTCGGCAAGTTACCCTTCGGGAAGCTGCGGATGCCTGTGCATTGAGTGAAAGCCGGTTCAGTCATATCTTTCGACAAGTATACCATACCACTTTCTCCGAATTTGAAAAGCGTAATCGCCTCAGTCACGCAGCGTCCTTGCTCCGACAAGGGCTTCAGCTTAAGGTAGTGGCTGCACAGACGGGTTTTTACGACACCAGTCATCTTTCGAGATTTTTTCGCCGGTATTTCGGCGTGACACCGGGAAAAATCAGGTGATATCTTTCCGTTTTCGCTTTTTTGTTTTTTTCCTGCTTTTTAATAATTGGTAAATCAGTGGTTTATAAAAAGCGAGCATTATTTTGAAAAAATATTGCCGTCTGGTGTCCAGACCTTGTGTCGGAACAGCCTGACGGCAGGAAGAAGCAGAACGTGTAATTACTTTACCTGTTTGCAGCTGGAGAGCGCTTTTTCCGCACACTTCTTGAGCAGAGCGACCTTTTCTTTGTCCATGCCCTTGGGGGCATACTTGATTTTCTCGACCGGTTCATCGTAGAGGAAACCAAACCACAGGCAACCCTGCATATACTGTCCATCGAGATTCAACCCTCTGTAGTCGGTAAGCAAAATGTTTTCTCCTGACTTCTGGTCTTTGCGCCAGAGAGAATCTCCGACCGCATCCCCTTCGGAAGAAGGAAGATTCGGATATGCCATCTTTTTTTTGGGAATCTGATATTTTACAGGAGAATTTTTGCGGAACAGTTGAACGGCATCACCCATCGGGATTTCACGGAGCTGGTATTTTTCAGCCAGTTGTTTGTTCGCTTTACACAGCATTTTATACATATCGTTTTGACTAAAATTGCGTTTCTTGAAATGCGGAGCATCCGCGCGGAAAGCCCACGTTTGCTGAATCACGATTTCGGCATTCGGCTGAAATTTTCTGATATATTGAATCAGCTCCCCCGCGAACGGCTCATAGGAACTCCAATCCCAGCTTTTCATACTTGCTTGTTGAATTGTAATGATATCATATTTTTGATTTTTCAGCAGATCAACAAGATTGGCTTTAAATTCGACAGGTCTGGTCGGGTTGTCTGAGTTTCTGACAGCCACGGTATAAATCCCCTTTTTAACATCGGCTTCAGCCTGTTTGATATTAGCGACATGTTTTTCAAACGTACATCCGTTAATGTAGGTGCTGGTCAATTCCAGTTTGTGATCAGGAAAGGAGTGTACGATCATAGGCAAACTTTTCCCGACGGAGAACGAGGAATTGTTTCCGATCGTCAACACTTTAAGTTCCTTGGCGGGCAATTGACTGATTCCGATGCAAAGGACCAGTCCGGCAAGCAGCTGTTTTACTGTCATCTCTGTCTCCTGTTTTGTTGGATGAAAGTTTTCAAAACTTTTTCCGAAAGAACAAAAGAATCCGCCGCAATCAGAAAGCATACCTTTTTGCGCGGGGTATTCTATAACTAATATAGCACTCCTCCTGTGAAAAATAAAGACTCTTTAAGTGTATATTTCAGCTAAAACAATGTATAATCGAGGCAGAACTGTGTTTGGGGGCAATCTGATCCGTCCCGGTAATTGAATCCTTCGAACCGCCAGACGTATTCCCGATTCTTCCTGGTCGTGTTTACATCTTTGTTGTTTCGGGATTCAGGTTCTCCATATCCCAGTTTTGCAGTTGAGCGGTCGTTAGCCCCAGCGGATGACAAGGAACGGATTTTTGCCCTTCCTCAGCGAGGCAAGAACGCCGAATCCCATTTTTCCTTTCCGCATTCTTGTCACCAATTCCTTAACAGATTCGCCGTCTTTTTGAGGACCGCCTCTTTGGAAGATGTTCTTGCAAAGTCGGTGGTTTCCACGTTCACATAAAGTTCCCGGCCTCGGGCATCTACCGTATTCCAGAACGCTTTCAGGTCCATATCGCCTTCACCGATCACTGTATCAGCGAAATATTTTCCGCAGCGTTTCAGATCGTAGTCAAAAGCTAGCATCCAAGAATCCAAATGACCCGCTTTGGAAAAAACTCCTCTCGACACATCCGGCAGGCCCAAAACGCCTGAAACGGCTGCAGGAAGAATGTCTCGCGATTAAGACCGGTATTCCCCGGAAAGGGTTCTTTCAGCGTTTACTTGAAAAGCCGGATACGGCCAAAGAACCAAAACAGCTTCCTAATGGATGAACGGGTCTGCAAGTTGCCATCGTGCCGGAAATGCAGTTTTTTTGTTTTCGGGTCGTTTATCCGCGCTCTAGCCGCGCCAGCGGCCCGGAAGGGGCGTTTTCCTTCAGATTTTTTGTTAGACTCGAAAAAACTGTAGGAGAGTTATTTCCTGCCACCCTTTGGGTAGTGATAATACAGCCGATTTTGAGGTCAGAGGGGCGCTATTATCACCAGTTAGACCGTGGGTGGCGGTTTCAAACACGACCGTGTTACAAACTGTACCCCGCGCTTTTTCTCTCAACTGGGTAGGATCGCTGACCTCAAAAATGCATCGAATCCTACCCAGGGTTCGAATCCCTCACGAGCGAGTTTTTAACCGCCACCCGGCTGGGTAGGATTCAAAAAAGCATTATTGCTGATTATGAACGAGTTGTGAAAAGACACCGATTTTTCGGGGTCTCCCGGAATTCTCAGAATTCAGACTCTGACGGGCCGAAAACCGGGAGAAAACGCTCTGATTTTGCGGTCTGAGTGTGTTTTAAGCACACGGTGCAAAATGTTGTAAAACCCTTTGTGCCAGCGGGTTTTAGCGGCGGCTGCGCAAACTGACTCTGATTTAAAGAACTTGATGGAAGCAAAAAAAATGGCGGAGAGAGTGAGATTCGAACTCACGGTAGAGTTACCCCTACACAACATTTCCAATGTTGCGCCTTCGACCACTCGGCAATCTCTCCGCTTAACGGATTCTAACAATATAACACACTTTTCCGATTTTACAAGCCGGTTTTCTGCTTTTTTTCAGCGATTTTTACAGATTTCTTCCGTCAATCTGGAAAACGCTTCACTTTCAATCACCGCCAGACGGTTGTTCTGCGAAAACGGAGCAAATAAAACCGGACCGTGAAACCCATTCAAGGCAAAATACCGCAGCCAGGGAGTCAGATGCGCCCGGACCAGACGGTTGCCCGCATCCGCATTGCAGCAGAACACCACCGAACCCGTTTCCAACCGCAATGTCCCGGCCAGGATCTCCGGCTTGAAATCCGGTTTCAAAACGTGCGGCCAGATCTCCAGACGCAATTTCAGGTTCGCTATCATCTGGTTCCGCAGGAAAGCGGATATTCCGGCAATGATCCCGGGATCAGGCAGCGGCAGACGGACCGGCAGCAGCAGCGTCACACCCGTCTCCAGCAGCACGGGATGCAGCTTGCGCAGGATCTCCGAAACCGCCGCCAGCCGGTCGTCATCCTTGAGGATATTCGTCAGCGAAAAATCGAGTGCACAGCAGGGGATACCGGCTTCAGCCAATTCGCGGACCATTTGGCTGCTGGTCCGGATAAAATCATTGCGAATATTCCTGCCCGCATCCAGGATCAGGGACGTCTGCACCGGCGTGAAGAAATTGCCGCAATGGACCGCGGGGAAACGTTTCTTCAGTTTCCGCACTGCGGCCGGGGTCAGCGAAGCACAATATTCATAAGACAGTTCGGCCGCGGAAAAATTGCGGCGATCCGTGCAATCCTCGATCATGGCAGGGGAAAGGTTCACCCTTCCCGCAGCGAAACCGAAGAGCAGTTTCCGGTAATGATCGTTCAGCGACGGGATGTTTTTAATGGAGTCCAAAGCCTGCATTTTTCAAGGTCTCCATATTGATTTTATTTCCGGCGGGCAGTTCGAGGCGCTGCAGCATGGCCAGCACATATTTGCCGAGCATATCGCATTCCAGATTGACCAGCGAACCGACCGGGCAGTCCAAAAGATTGGTCTCATTCCAGGTGGTGGGAATGATATGGATGGAAAACCGGTCGTCGCCGAGTTCGGCCAGGGTCAGGGAAATGCCGTTGACCGCGATGCTGCCTTTGGGCACCATGTACTGGCGGAGTTCAGGCGAACAGGAAACGGTCAGCACGATATCATCGCCGCTGCGCCCGAGGGCGAGGATCTTGCCGGTGCCGTCGACGTGACCGCTGACGATATGTCCGCCGAACCGGTCGCCGAGCGCCATGGCACGTTCGAGATTGACCTGGGCACCGCGCTGAAGCAGCCCGAGATTGGTCTTGCGGAAGGTTTCTTCGAGGACATGGAATTCGAGGACCGCGCCGGAGGCTTTTTCGAGCGTGAGACAGGCGCCGTTGACCGCGATGCTTTCGCCGGGGACGGGATCGCGCAAGATCTTTTTGGACTCGATCCGCAGTTTGCCGGCTTTGCCGGACATGGCGGCATTCAGGAAAGTTCCCGTGGTTTCGATCAGACCGGTAAACATGATTCAGACCTCCGGATATTCGACCGGGGCACTGAAGGCAAAATCCCGGCCGAGTTTAAGGAGTTCGACATTCTTCAGGCGGTAAGCGGCATCAAGGGAATCCGGATCGGGACCCGCCACGCTGCCGCGGCTGTTCGCGCCGCCGAGGATCTTCGGGGCGATATGGAATTCGATCCGGTCCACGGCACGCGCGGCCAGTGCGGAGGCCGCCAGGGTGCCGCCGCCTTCGATCAGCAATGCGGTGACGTTTTCGGAACCGAGTTTCCGCAGATAAGCATCCCAGGCGGAGACATCCGGCAGGGAAACGAATTCGAAACCCGGCGCGGAAAACGATTCGGGATGACCGGTCACAATGATCCGGCGGGGCGTTTTCAAAACGCTGTCGTTTTTATCGCGGACGGTGAAACGGGGATGATCGAGGCGGAACGTTTCGGCTCCGGCCATGACGGCATCGGCACGCATCCGAAGTTTCTGGACACGCTGGCGGGCGGTCTCGCCGGTGATCCATTGGGAAATGCCGTCCCGGGTCGCGATTTTTCCGTCGAGAGTCTGCGCCATTTTCAGCAGGACAAACGGTTTGCCGGTGGAGATCCATTTGAAGAACGGTTCATTCAGGCGTCGGCAGGCGTCTTCGCAGACGGGGAAAGTGACCTCGACGCCATGGGAACGGAGGATCCCTGCAGCACGTCCTGCATGTTTCGGATTGGGGTCGGTGCAGCCGAAGACCACGCGGGAGATCCCGGCGTTGAGGATGGCTTCCGTGCAGGGGGGAGTGCGTCCGAAAGTGCAGCAGGGTTCGAGCGTGACGTAGATGGTCGCGCCGCGGAGGGATTTCCTGCCGCAAGCAGCAATGGCGTTGACCTCGGCATGAGGCTGACCGGCTTTCACATGATACCCGGCGCCAAGGATGGAACCGTTTCTGACGATGACCGCGCCGACCAGAGGATTGGGGCTGGTGGTGCCCCACCCTTTGAGGGCTTCCTTCAAAGCCCGTTTCATCCAGCGGACATCCTCGTTCAGCATGGGAGCATGGACTCCTTATTCCTTTTCCTTTTCATCTTCGGGGATCGGGAAAATGGCTTCCGCATACATTTCCGGGGAGAAGACCTGAAGATCTTCAGGCGCTTCGCCGAGACCGACAAAGAGGATCGGGAGATGGAACTCTTCCTGAACAGCGGCGGCGGCGCCGCCTTTGCCGGTGCCGTCGAGCTTGGTGAGGACGAGGGCGGAGGCGTTGGAAATGGCGGCGAATTCGCGGGCCTGCGAGAGGGCATTGGTGCCGACTCCGGCATCGAGCGTGAGCAAAGTCTCATGTGGAGCTTCCGGCAGCTGTTTGCGGATGATCCGGAGGATCTTGGCCAGTTCGTCCATGAGCCCTTTTTGGTTCTGCTGACGGCCGGCAGTGTCGATGATGAGATAATCGATATTTCTGGCTTTGGCGGAAGCAACGGCATCGAAGGCGACGGCGGCGGCATCGGCGCCGGTTCTGGAAGCGATGACTGGCGAGCCGGTACGTTCGCCCCAGAGCTTGAGCTGTTCGACCGCGGCGGCGCGGAAGGTGTCACAGGCGGCGAGCATGACCTTCTTCCCCTGTGCGGAGAAGAGATGGGCGAGTTTGCCGGCGGTGGTGGTCTTGCCGCTGCCGTTGACGCCGACCATGAGGATGACCGTGGGGCCGGATTCGGCCGTCCGGAGAGGACGTCCGCCGGTCTTCAGGATCCGGCAGAGTTCCTCGCGGGCGACTGCCAGGATGTCATTGTCACCGGAGAATTCCCCCTGCTGATAGCGGTCGCGGAGGGAATTGACGATCTTGCGTGAGGCGGAGACGCCGAAATCGGCGGCGAGGAGTTCGTTTTCCAGTTTCTTGAACGATTCCTCGTCCCATTTTTTCACGGAGGTGAAAAGGCTGGAGATGCCGCGGCCGATGGCGACGGCGGTTTTTTTCAGACCTTTTTTGAAAACATCAAAAATCGACATAAATCAAGCGTCCTCCCTGCTCCCGGGATTCTTGCGGTCCGGATTTTTCGCATGAGGGGGGAGCTTATCCTTGATGGTGTTCAAAAGACCGTTGATGAAATTGCCGGATTTGGAGGAGCTGTAATCCTTGGCAATCTCAATGGCTTCGTTGATGCTGACCAGAGCGGGAATGTCGGGACAGTGGAAAAGTTCGAAGACGGCCACGCGGATGATATTGCGGTCGACCGTGGACATGCGGGAAATATCCCATTTGTCGGAAGTCTCGCTGATGACGGCATCGATCGATGACTCATTTTCGCAGACGCCGGAAATGATCTTTTCCGCATAGGCGCGTGCTTTGCGGAAAATGCGGCTGTTGGGAAATTCGCCGGAATGTTCGGCCTGGGACCAGAAATTTTCCAGATTTTCGGCCAGGTCATCGGTACCGGCAATGTCGCACTCGAAAAGGAACTGCATGGCGAGCTCGCGGCCGAGCCGTTTGAAATGGAATTTGGGGACCAGCTCATGATGAGCCCGGCCGCGCGGATGATCGGCAGCGGGAACGGGAGCCGGTTCCGAAACGTCATTCTGTTCGTTCATGATCGCACTGACCGGTCAGCCTTTCCGGGAAAAATTTTTCAGGAGGTTGGCCATTTCAACGGCGGTGCGGGCGGCATCGGCGCCGCGGTTGCCGGCTTTGGTGCCGCTGCGTTCGATCGCCTGTTCGATATTTTCCGTGGAGACCACGCCGTAAACGGCGGGAATGCCTTTTTCCAGCGCGAGCTGACCGAGAGCCTTGGAGACCTGGGAATTGATATGGTCGGCGTGGGTGGTGGAACCGCGGATGACCATGCCGAGTGCGATGGTGGCGTCATATTTGCCGGAATCCATCATTTTGGAAATGACCAGCGGGATCTCGAACGAGCCGGGGACCCAGGCGACATCGATATTGGCCGGATCGCCGCCGAGCCGGCGGATGGTGTCCAGTGCACCGGTGAGCAGCTCACTGACGAAGAAATCGTTGAATCTGGCGCAGACGATCCCGAAACGGAGTCCTTTGGCATCCAGCATGCCTTCGAAAATCTTGACTTGGTTTAACATGATAAAACCCTTTCTGTTGAATTATAAAGGTAATATACTTTCACTTTCTGCGAGTTTCAACCGGAGAAACGGCCGAATCGAGCAAATGGCCCATTTTTTTCATTTTGGTTTCGAGATATTTGCGGTTGTCTTTCTGCGGGGGAATGATGATGGGCACGCGTTCGACGATCTGCAGGCCGTAGCCGTCGATGCCGATGATCTTCTGGGGATTGTTGGTCAGCAGCCGGATGCCCCTGATGCCGAGGTCGAGCAGGATCTGGGCGCCGGTGCCGTATTCGCGGAGGTCGGCAGGAAACCCGAGTTTCAGGTTGGCTTCGACCGTATCGCAACCCTGTTCCTGGAGCTTGTAGGCATGGAGCTTGTTTTCGAGTCCGATGCCCCTGCCCTCCTGCCGCATGTAAACCACGACGCCGCAACCTTCCTTTGCGATCATTTTCATGGCGGTGTGAAGCTGGTCGCCGCAATCGCAGCGGGCGGAACCGAACACATCGCCGGTGAGACATTCGCTGTGGACGCGGGTGAGGACCGCTTTTTTTCCGCGGACATTGCCCATGACGAGAGCCAGATGCGTGGTATCATCGACAAGGGAACGGTAAAGGTGCATGGTGAAATCGCCGTAAGCGGTCGGCAGGTGGACCGATTCCTCGCAGCGGACCAGGTGTTCGGTGCGGCGACGGTATTCGATCAGGGAGGCGATGGTCAGGATCTTCAGACCGAATTTCTTTTTGAATTTCATCAGGTCGGGCAGCCGCGCCATGGTGCCGTCGGCTTTGGTGATCTCGCAGATGGTGCCGGCGGGATACAGACCGGCGAGACGGGCGAGATCGACCGCCGCTTCGGTGTGGCCGGTGCGCTGGAGGACGCCGCCGGGACGCGCCGCGATCGGGAAGATGTGGCCGGGAATGCCGAAATCCTCGCGTCTGCACTTCGGATCGATCAGCGACTTGATCGTATTGGCCCGGTCGAAGGCGGAAATGCCGGTAGTCCCGGTCAGCGCATCGACGCTTTCGGTAAACGCGGTCTTGAAATGGTCGGTGGAAGGCGGACGCAGGATCTTGAGTTCCTTCGCCCGTTCCTCGGTGATGGGAGCACAGACCAGGCCGCGGGCGTTGGTGATCATGAAATTGATGATCTCGGGAGTGACTTTTTCCGCGGCACAGACCAGGTCGCCTTCATTTTCGCGGTTCTCGTCATCGGTCACGATGACCATTTTGCCCTGCCGGATGTCCTTCAGCACGGACTCCACAGTGTCGAATTCGAGTTTCACAGAAAACCTCCTGAATATCAAAGGCTTCATTCAGGAGGCAGGAAAGCGGAACACAGGCATGCCGAAACATGCCGGGGGTTCTTCTTTCATCCAGACTTTACTGTCGGTCATGGGATCTCACCATGTCAGCACATGAACCATGCGCAGGCGGACTGTCACCGCCGGTCGGGAATCTGCGGAGGACCGCATCACCCTGCCCTGAAGAAAACCTTTTTCATTAAATTTTGTAATAATATACCACTCCGGACGGGAAAAATCAAGTTTGGGAATGAAATTTGCCTGATCCGGCCGGACGGCGGCTGGATTTTTCAGGAAGAAATCCCCGGCAGCAGTTGAAAAATGAGCTGAAACAGGGTATAGTATGAAAAAATCTGTTCGGGTTCGCCGACTGATTATTCAGCTTTCATCAATTCAGGGATTATTTATGAAAATCATCAAATTCATCGTGGATCATTTCCGCAGCTGCGACAGTGCGGCATCTGAAACCTACGGACAGGAAAAAATATTTTCCTTCCGGAATTTCGCATGGATCCTTCTGGCGTGGATGATCATCTGGACGGTCTGGCCGTCGCTGTGCATCGGCAACGTCTCGATCGACGTGGCGGAAAACATCGCGTGGGGAGACAACTTCCAGTTCGGGTATGACAAGAATCCGTATTTCGGAGCCTGGCTGTCCTGGGCGGCGTTCCGGATCTGCCCGTCGGAATATGTTTTTTACTGGATGAGCCAGATAGCGGCGACGCTGGGACTGGCCGCGGTGTATCTGCTGACCGCCGAAGTGACGGGGAACCGTTTTGCCGGCTTTGCCGCCGGACTGTCGGCATTGCTGATCCCGTTTTTTTCACATTCGGCCTGTGAGTTCAACGACGACGTGATCTCGATCGCGTTATGGGGATGGAGCGCACTCTGTTTCTACCGGGCAGTCAAAAAAGATTCCCTGAAATCGTGGATCGGAGCGGGAATTTTTGCCGGACTGGCGCTCATGACCAAATACCTGGCGGGAGCACTGCTGCTGCCGCTGGGACTGCTGCTGTTCTTCACCCCCGAGGGGCGGAAATGCTGGAAAAGACCGGGGATGTATCTGGCGGGAGCGGTGTTTCTGGTGCTGGTGGTGCCGAATGTGATCTGGCTCTGCAAAAACAATTTCATCGCGATCTCGTATGCCGTGGTCTGCGCGAA
>Ga0265298_10002775_pt1 | contig 23893 bp, 43 predicted proteins | sample AusTroGonzalo_MG_3_FD_193486 | JGI IMG/M metagenome (GOLD analysis project Ga0265298, IMG submission 193486) | Bovine rumen microbial communities from tropical cattle in Woodstock, Queensland, Australia - Gonzalo_01 | ecosystem: Host-associated > Mammals > Digestive system > Stomach > Rumen ...
GTCGGTTACAGCTTCACCGTCACGCGAGGGTTTTCCTCCGTCTGGCCGTCCGTGAGGGCTGAGAACGGAGCCGCGTACAACTCGCCCAGTCTCTCCAGCAGTCCGTCCGGGATGCCGCCCAACCCGTCAAGCAGTTCGTCCGTCTTGTTCCGCGCCACGTTTTTATGGTTCGCACGAAACGCGTAAAACCACAGCTCCGGGATCTTCGTCATGGGATAGTCGCTCACATCCTGGATCTTAAATCCCCTGGATTCTGCGAATCTCACAGACTCTCTGGTAAACTCCAGCGTGAACTCCATCCCAGTTTCATCATCAGTTACGATGATAGGCTTCACATCTTTCATCATCACATTCTCCTTGTGTTAATAATCAGCCGGAAGTGGTGGAGCTGGTATCCCAGCCGTGGATCATGTTGGGCGTGACATACGCCTCAATCTCCAGAACGGCATTGACATCCATTGCGCTCATGCCCAGAGGACTGGGAATGCCAGCGAAATAGAAGCTGCCAAAATCTGGAACCATGATCTCAAACCACATGGACTTGTTCGCCGCCAGCGCGGTGTCATACGCGGAAACCAAAGTCTCCCACGCGCTCTTGAAGCCGGTAGTGAGGTTCGCCGTGAAGGACAGTGCGCCACCGGGGTCTTTCAGACCGGCGATATAACGCCGCCATTCTGTATCAGAAAGATCCGTGACCTCAAGAGACTCCGGCTCCGGGTTAAAGTCCGGGATGGCTTTAATGTTAGGAATCGTGACATAACCCGCAGTGGGGCGAGTCGTGCCAGAATTAGCCGCAGCGTACTTCAGCAGAACGCCGGCGGTGGAAAGTTCCTGTGCCATGCTTTACTCTCCTATCTCTGATAGATTTGATACACCAGGTCATCGCCGACTTGCTTCGGCTCTCCAACAATCGCGTGATACCTGGCAATCACGCGGTATATCGTCCTGTCCACATTAGGAACTTGCCGCGTCATGGTTCTCCAAAATTTCATCCCTTGCATAGCGTCATCAGCTATCTTGAGAATTGCTCTGGCTTCAAGCTTCGCACCAGTCTTCAGATTGCTGTACACGTTGACCGCATACTGCACATCCGCATGATGCTCATCGACTTGCTCGTCCTTGCTGTAGACATATGTGTAATTGGTATCTTCTACGACAGTCACACAGGGAAATGAGTCTGGAACTTCGACATACTCGCCATAGACAGATGCATGGGGGTACTGAGCCAACACGGCTTCTCGGACAACAGACAAGACTTTATTTTCAATGTCGATCATCAGAAGTGCCTCCCCGCTATTTGTCTAATGGTTTGCTGTAGTTCGATGGATGTATCTTGCATCGCGCCGGTTGGGGTTTGGCTGTAATACTTTTTGCCGTTGTGAAACCAGTAACCGTGCTTTGCACCATAGCCTGTTCCCATAGTTTCAGACCATGACCAAGGCTTAATTTCATAAGGTGCTTCTACGGGTGTCTGCCCTGTCGTGCCGGCCTCGATACCCGCGCCGAACTCGATGAACGACACCCCGTCACCCGTGGCGATGATGCGCCCACCGTCTGGACGCACCTCGGTGGTTACCTCTGCGACCGCGTCTCCGTCATACTGACTATGGGAAAAGTTTCGGTTCGCAATCTCCGCACCTGTCTCGATGAAATCGCGGATAAACTCTTCCCAATTCTTTGAGAACTGTTCGCGGTACTGATCGATGGTCATGCACTCACCACCGGCTTAGTAACATCCACGCCCCTAATGGCAATCGTGATGCTGTTCAGACTGTTGGCTATCTGATACACAACATAGTTGTGAGGGTCCTTTGTGGGATCCGCGCCGAACCAGATGATGCTGTCTTCTTTGATAGGGCAGCTCATATCCGTAGTCACAAACGTGCGGTCATAATCGGCTGTAATGCCGAACGCATCCAAATCTGCCGTTCCTCTGCTCTGCGACATATTCACTGGATAGTAAACAGGATCCGAATATGTCAGCTTGAACGTGCCAGTGTGGTTTCCATAATCGTCCACAACCTCGGTCTTCCCGGTGTAGAGCGCGTACCACATCGGCTGCTTATTAATCTCGAGTGTCCTCATGGCATCACACCCTCGCGTAAGGAATCACATGATTGTGGATGTACTCCATCATGTCGGTGTAATGGAACGTGCGGTAGATCTGGTTTTCGTTGTGACTCGTCTGATTCTCTGCGCCCCGCATGTTGTATCCGGCAACCACGGCGAAGATCTGCGTGATCTCGTCCTCCGCGTCAACTTCCGTCACAGCATCCGCGCCAACCAGGCTGTACTTGAACTGAATAATTTCCTGTGCGGCCATACTGAGGTACGTTCCAATCAAGGCATCTTGTGAAGTATCGCTAATGCCAATCATCGTTTTGATATTTGCCAATTTCTCTGTATCGGTCATGTCCGTACCCCTTTGTGTCTTGTCTGGGAGAGGCATTATGTGAACGCCCCTCCCATATTGGATTGATTAGCCGGAAATAGTGCTGTCGCTGTGAACGTAGATGCCGTTGGTCTTGTGGGCCAGAACGCCGACGTAGTGAGCAAACCGGGGCTGCACAAGCCAAGCATCGGCCTGCTGGTTATCCTGCGGACTAAACACACGGGCAACATAGTGCTTCATGACCTGGGCCGCCGCAGACGGATGGATAATCATGAAGTTGATGCCGTTGCCGTTCGCACTGTAGCCGCCAGCATCATCGTTGTCAGAGGGGGTGGCCAGAGTAATCGCGGTGTAGAACCGGGTCTGCGGCACACGAATGACACGCATGTCGTTGAACATCTCGATGGCGTAGTTGACATCGCGCTCACCGTTCATCACCATGCGGGTGATTCCGGCCTTGAGCAGCCCGTACATCTTCGGAGAAACAAACAGGATGCGGCCCTCATAGGGAACCTCGGCATTGTCCAGGGCCACGGTGGCATCGTCAATGGCGGCAACCGCGCCGGAGCCGGTGGACAGGGAGCCAGTTACCTTGTTGGAGGCGGCAGCGCCGGTCGCATAGGCGGCGAAACGGGTCGCGTCAACCTCCGGGATGATATGCTCTCTTTCAATGACCGCCAGAAGATTGCCCAGGCTGAGGCCCAGAGTCTCGTCATTGTCGAGAACATCCAGCATGTAGCTACGCCCACGGTCAGTGGTGAGCGTGTGGGTTTCCCAAGTGCCAGTGACATCGCTGTTCACAAAGCCGGCGTTGCGGGAATAGTTACCCATGCCAAGAACGGAAAGGTTATAGATTTTGACGGCGTTCGCGCCATCGAACCGCACAAACTCGTTGGCGGTGTCCAGGATTGCGCTCTTGCTGTCCTGCTTATACATCTGGTCAATCAGAGGCAGAAACTTAGAAGCAAGGGCGATGCTGTTAGAATTGGAGGGAACAACAGTGGTAGCCATTTGCTAAAACTCCTTTTTGTTTTGATTAAATGGGTGGAAGTCCAAAGATCTTCCTATACTGGTTTTCCTCCGCTTTTTCGGCAGCGGATACCGGGGGCGCACCGGCGCTGAGTCCGGGCTGCTTGTTTAGGGCAGCGGCCTCAATCTCTTTGGTCTTGGTTTCCATAAACTTCTGCTGGATCGAGAACACATCGTTGAATCGCCCGTCAGCCATTGCCTCGGCGCACTCCGCAGCAAGGGCGGCATCATAGCCCATGCCCATGCACTGCTTGGCGTACTCGCTCACGACCTTGTCTCGCCGAAGGGCTTTAACCTCTTCCTGGAGGGCCTTTTCAGCTTCGGCTCTCTCCGATTCCAGCCTCTCCTGCTCGGTCTGCTTTTCTTTCCACTGCCGCTTGTACTCAGCGGCCTCGGAATTGGCTTTGGACAGAGCGGCCTTGAGTTTGTTGATCTCGCCACTGTTATCCGGGGCTTTCGGCTCTTCAAACTCAAAACTCTGAAGCGCTGCGATCTTGTCTTCAGCAGACATCTCCTCGAATCCCGCGATTTTGGAAACATCGATTTTCATTCCTATTCTCCTTTGCGTTTAACAAGGCAGTTCCCTCTGCGCTATTGTCTGTTTTTGAGTCTTGTCTGACTTTTGCGTTTTTAAGTCTTCACTGACTTGAAGAACGCCCGTGTGGGCGGTTATTCACGAAACAATTCCAACCAGCAACGACAGTTACAATTGTTGGATGGGTCTGAAAACAATCCAGGTGCTTTGGCTTTATCTCCATCCCATGCGACAAAGTCATAGTCGATGGGAACTGAGACTTGGTCGAGCGGTTCGTGGGTTGAGCGCACCCGCTCGTCTTCCATCGTCATCCAGCGTTTCCGAACCCCCGGAACGCCGCTGTTCCGACCGCCGGCCTCGACTCCGGCGTTGTACACCCGCGTTGCGTCCGTCTCTGCCACGCGCTGGAAGTCTTCCACTGTCGAACTGTCATCATCCAGGTATTCCTGTATGCGCTCCGCGTATGTCTTTCCGGCAATCTCCATGTTGATTTCAGTGAACATCTCATCGGTCTTGATAACGGTTGAGATGTCCTTATCCAGAAGTCCAAGATCGGACATTGCTTGAACATTGCCGTATGTGTACGCCTCGATGAGGAGATATTGGATGTAATCCTCTATGTCATCGCGGAGCTTCTCGCGCTCGGACAGTGCCATCGGCTGAGTCTTGTACTCTGTGACCATTGCCTTGAATGTGTTCAGTTCATCGAATGGCATCAGATTCATGGCAATCTCCAGAAAACAGAAAATGGGCCACCGGCAGCAGTTCATTGCTGTCGATAGCCCATACCATTGGCTGTTACACGGCGCATACCATTTGCCGTGCCAGTATTTAGTTATTCAACATAGTCGGCTACGCCCAACTCGATGAGGCGGTCGGCACGTTCCGCCGGGACCTCTTGCTCTTCGCCCACCACCATGTGCCGTTGGAGGACGATGTCGTAGTAGTACGCCACGGTCCGTACCCGCACTGGGATGAACTTTTCGGCTTCGTAGTTGCCCTCGCCCACCGCGAGGAACTCACCCCACCGATCTGGTCTTATCGTATATTTGAACTTCTTCAATCCCTTGTATATCTCTTTTACAGGGATATCAGACATATCAAACGGAAGAACAAAACCATTTACACGGTCTTCAACACCAAGGTCCTGGATGCATGGCCACGGAGTTACAATCACAGGTGTGCCAAGTGCGAGAGATTCAATCACAGAGTAGCTGTAGGCTTCAGTATCTGAAAGCTGTACTAGATAGTCAGCGTTCGCGATATAGTCTCTTATGTCAAGCCGCTGCTGTCTGTAACAGATGTTACCACCTTTATCGGCTAACAGCTTTGCCGTATCATTGGTGAAAATATCCCATGAGTACGGTATGCCGGCATCATCAAGTGCTTTGGCGAATTGGTCTATCCGTGCCGCGCCCTTTTCCTTTGTCAATCTGGTGGCAGATACCAGGCGCAGAAGCTTCTTCGGCTTGTCTATCGTGAGCGGATTGTAACATAGTTCAGCCGGCAGATTAAATTCCTCAGTGAAGATATCGCATACAGCTTGCGACACACCAAGATATCTTGTTATCTTCGGATGTCTGCATGGCTTCATGTGCTGTGCGCGATAGTCAGCATGTAGGGTCTGGATGTATTCCTTGGCATCCACATTGTCGATGATGTCCGTATTCCAGCCAAAGATTGCGACATCGCATGTGATGTGTTCGCCCTTGTATTTCCGAACCCGCATATACTCTTTATATCTGCGGATTTGCGCCGGATCCCCCGTCTGATAGAACAGGGTCAAATCGTGGTCTTTGCCATACTTCCGCGCCAGCTCATATAGGAAGGTTTCTACGCCGCCTATATTATTAATAAAGGGCCACCAGAATATATTCTTCATTACAACAGCCCCTTCATCTTGAGGTCCGAAAGACTACCCTCGCGAGGGAAGTTGTAATGGTAAGCAACCAGATGTAAAAACTGTTCAGTAGGATTCCGCTGTGTGCAATCGTTATGGAAATACCAATCGTCAGCAGCTCGGATATGCTCTGGGAACTGTATGCCCTTAGCAAAATCCGTGCGAATGAACCGCAGAATCTGGGCGCAAAAGATATTCTTGTTATCGTCCGTCAGATTCGTGATGAATCCGTCATTCCGTCTGAAATCCATGTAGCAGATGTCCGAACCGTCCAACATGTCAACGGCCTTGGAGTATTCAGCCGTCAACAGATAATCATCCGAATCCAGAACGTGGAAATACTCTCCTGTGGCAGATTCAAGCAGACGATTCTTTGTATACGCCACGCCCTTGTTTTCGCCGTTGGAAAATACAGTCAGATTCAATTCTGGATGATTCTGCTTGTACTCCAATAGCACATCGAGGGTTCCGTCCGTGGAGCCGTCATCCCGGACGAGGGCCTCCACATCAAGGCGGCGCGGGATGCTGTCCAACGCCCGGACCACCAACTCGCGCTGGTTCCACACCGGGGTGATGATGCTAACCTTCACTTTCCAATCTCCCCTCGCAAGAACTGATGACTTAGCGAACCGTCATTGCCGTCAAAGCGGTAATTGTAGAATACGCGCTCGTCATGCTTGCTCTTGCTCTTCTCTTTCAAGACCCTACTCAACCAATCCGTATCGCTGCTGCACTGGAATGATTCATCGAATCGTTCTCCGCCTATATAGTCTTTGCGGAATGTATATGCCCACACGGGACAATTAACCATTATCTGTCCGTAGTTGTGAAACGAACGCTTGGGGTCGTGGTCCGTATCAAACTCATACGATACATAGTCATAGCCTTGCGCTATATTGCTGTAGATGATGTCCAAGGCGTGGGGATATATCTCATCGTCAGCGTCAAGGAACTGTATGTATTGCCCCTTTGCCTCAGACAGCAGTACATTTCGTGCGTGGGCATCACCGTGGTTGTCGGTACGGATATAGCGCACACTGGGATAATCTCTTTCTATCCATGACAAATCTTCGGTACTGCCGTCATCGACAACGATTATTTCCGTCTGTCGATAATTTTCGGCTTGCGTGTCCAGAGAATTAATCAGCTTGTGTAGCCATTTGCCGGGATTGTGTGCGGGGATAAGCACACTCAAAACTATATCTTGCATCACATTCTCCATAAGGACGGTCATCTTTCCGCATGTGCCGAATGTCGGAATCGAACACCGCAGATTGATGATTGAGAGAACCAACAACCGACTCACCGACAATCGGTCATCTCAAGAACGGGAATCCTACCCCCGCTCTTTAACGCCTCCACTGGGACACTTCGTTGAGAGGTGCGCGGAGTCCTGTTAAGCAGAAAACCTAATCCAATCTCCGTATCGTGGAGCAGATCATTGGAATCCCGCTGTTAACCAGACTGAGCCGCTTCAGTTTGTGCGGATTAAGTCACTTCCATTGTGTACGATGGATATCCAGTTGCGGTATCGGTGTAGTATCCATCCTCTCCGCTTGGGATACTACCCGCAACAACGAAATCGACACCGTAGAAACCTTCAAAACTTATCACAGAACCAATGTAATTCACTTTAAGGGTACCCTCATACGGACTGTAAATTACCTGAACAGGGCCATTAGCTATGGCGTCAGCAATTTCTTGCCAAGTCTTGTTCATTGTGTAAACAGTTTCAGTATCACCGGGCGTTTCTGTAATTGTGACCACCAGTGCGCCGCCGCCACCACTTGGAGCAGCTTTATCCCACTGCCCATTGACAACGGTGAGGACATCGCCATTATCAGCGGCAGAAACAGCGGGTAGATCAGAACCGCCACCGCCACCAGATTCACCAATCGGAGGGGATGCTACCAGAGGAATATAGAAATTAGCCATATCTTAACCCCCTATAAGGTCATACAGTTTCACGCCATAAACTCGCATAGTATATGTGCCGTTGATTGTGCCTGTCTGCGTACTGTTATATCGCTGATAAATCGTAATAACCGCCTGTCCGTTGTCACCAGTGCTACCCGCGCTCACTGTGCAAGCATTAGCATAGACACCGTATGCGGTCGTGTTCGATCTGGATGTCGCTGTGCCGTTACTTGACAGCTTTACATTCCATGTGGCGGTTGCAAGTGTAGCACCGTTTTTCGTTCCAATCGCAGAACCCGCAGTTAGCCAAATCAGACGAGTGGTTGCCGCATGTCTGCCGTTCGTTTTTGTACCAACAGAACACTCACAAATCAGCAAATCGTAGTCATAGATGCCCTTGACCGTGATGCTCTTGCCCGTATCGGTTGCCGTTGTAGAGGATGTGCTGATTGTGCCGACAGATAGTGTGCCAAGTGTTACAAGCCTGTCTGTGCCACCACCGCCAGAGACATTGACAACCAACTCAGCAAGACTGGTGACATCATATGTGCCGTTGGCCGTCTTGGTTTCACTACCCTCAACCCACGGAAAAGTGGCAGTGCCTCCACCTTGTTTGGGCAATGTTATGCCACTCACGCTACTATAATTTGCACCTAAGAGGCTTATGTTTGGGGCTGACATTCAACCGCCCCCTTATTAGCTGATGCTCAGAATCTTGGTTGTACCATCTTGGCTGATCGTGGGCATAGCGAGTGAGCCGTTCACGCCCAAGATGCTCTTGCCACTCAAAATATTGCCGGACACGCAGTCACTCACATTCGTCAAACTGACAGTGCCACCCGTGGTGTACCCAGCCGGAATCGTGTACGTTCCCGCCTTGGCCCCAATCGTGCCGCCGGTCGCGCCGTTGTTCGCCATCGAACCCGTGTCCATGCCGGACGCGCCAGCAAACTTCTTGCCGGAGAGGACATCGCCAGCCGCAACATCCGAATCGCCCGTATAGAAGAACTTTGCCGTGCCGGAACCGCTCTTCGGAATATCAACCTCTGGGCAGGAGGCATATGTCACGCCATTAATAACAACAGAGGGGTTAGCCATCTACATTCTCCTTTAGGACACGGTGATCGTTGAGCCGTTCCATGTAATCAATCCATAGTTATTCGGAATTGCGCCAACTGTAATGTTTTGTCTGGCGGTTTTGCCAATGATCGGAATCGTTTGCGGTTCATCTGCCGGCGTTATAGAGTATTCCCCATCATAGTAGTTCGTCACCGGCACTACAATGTGCTTGTCAAACTTAGCCGCAAACGCATCCGGCGCATTGAATTTTACTGGTATCGGATCGTTTGTACTGAACTTAACCTTAAAGCTCACGGCGTAATAACACCGTCCTTAATAATGCGCTCAAACGTAGTCTGAATGATGTCAGAAGCATCAGCATCTCCAGTCGGAAATACATATCGAATCTGAATCAGCACCTTGCCAGGATGAAACTTCAGCGTGTCTTGCTGTGTAAGATTCAGCGTAATTATGTAAACCGAACCACTCTGGCTGAAAGCCAAGTCTTCGCCGGTCTTCTCGATGATGACTATGCCGTCTTGCTCATATGAGATGTAGACTTTGGCATCACTGAGGTCTATGTCCAGCTCAAATGTGTTGGTCGGTGTAGATCCTCTTCGCATTACTGCTTCTCCTTTCTCGGAGTCACCAATGTGCGCTTAATCTGCACCACGGTCAGACCGCTCTTTTCCCATTTGACCTCTGCGATTCCTTCCGCATTAAGCACGGCGTTGATCGCATCAATAACATTGGGGTACTTTCGGATGTCAGTCATTACACAGCACCCCCAACATCATCCTCACCATTGCTGTTATCAGACTCTACAATGTCGGCTTCGCCCTCGCCGGTGGACTGAGGCTCTTCCTCTTTCTTATCCACTTGATTCGGATCGCCCCAGATCATCTTGATGTATTTTTCGGACATCTTCATGTCGGCCACCGGGTCGGAGGAGATGCCGCTCTTCGCCGCAGCCAGCTCCGGGTGGAACCCCGCAGCCATGAGCGTCTGGAACGCCTGTGCCTTGCTCTGGCAGTTGGCCGTCTCGTTCCGCGTGAACTGCAACTCAAAATCGTTGATGTTGATATTCAGCAAGCCCTTACGCCGCAGAATGTCAACAACGATCTCGTCAAAGTATTTGTTGCTGCGCTTAAACAGGTCCTCTGTGTTCCTGGCACTCGCATCGGCCTGGAACCATCCGCTGGTGACCAACGCGGCGCTCCCGGTCGCATCGTAGACCTTGCCGTCCCTGGAGATAATCGGCATGGCGCAGATTCTCTGCACTTGTCCATACAGATAATCCACAAGCGTCTGAGTCTGCTGCTGATCCAGCTGTTCGCTGAGAATTTTGAAGTCAGCTTTATTCTCGCCGATAGACTTCAGCACAATCATTCCAGCCTTGCGGATATCGTTTGCCGTAGTATCTTCGTCAAACTGGCAGTTAACCGCCACAGCAAGACTCTGAATGAACTGTTCCACGCCGTCTACGCGGTTGCTCTGGATGTTGTTGATTGCATCCAAAAGCGGAATGACCAATTCAAATGCGCCGGTATTGATTTCGCTGTATCTGTACTCAATGATGGGAATCTTCCCAAGCACATTCGGCTCGACAGACACAATGTCAGTGGCAGACGCGATGAAATCGCCGTTGATTTCGGTGGTCATCATCTTCCCTGTGGTAACGCCGCGCAGATGGAAGACATAATCGCGTGTATACACATCGAACAGGGCCTTTTCGTCCGCAACCACGAAGTTCACGCCCATGACGGGGTCGTTGCCGGGGCGAAGGGAGTACACCACGAACGCGGAGCGCGGGTCGAGGGCGTATGCCTTGAACGGCACTTCCTCGTCCGGGGTGGGTTCCACATACAGAGCGGCTTTGCCAACCGTATGGAACCAATTCACATTAGCATTATCGGCGTAATGTTTCCCGGAGCGATAAAGGAACTCGTTCAGCTTGTTAACTTTATTCTGACTGCCCTTCCTCCGGGAAACATAATTGGCCGGCTGGGTCAAAAAGTATCCGTTCTTGAAGGTCACAATCTCGTCCGCATGATTCTCCTGCACAATGTTCAGAATATCCGGGCGAACTTCCTTGCGCCTGTTCAGAATGGGCTGCACATTCCGGCGATACCAATACAGAAAATTCTCCTGCAAGAGATTCTGGACATGGTACACCAATGCGCTGTTTAGTTCTTCGACTATATTTTCCGGGGTGATCTCGTCAAAACTGGCGTAAATGTCCAGCCGTCCGAACATAGTGTTCGTAATCACCGAAGAATTTTCATTGGCCACAACTTCCACGCACTCACCCCAAGGCATAAAAATACACTACATACTGTGGTACGAAGAACATATACCACAATATGTAGTGCTTGTCAAGTGGTTTTACTTTACACTCTTGTCAGAAGGGCCTCCGCATGACGGTTACCCTGTTTGCAGCAAAGGAATTTACAAAATCCACGAACATAGCCAGCACATCCGGCACATCATCATTTCGGTTCTTGCCCATAGATGTATACGATGTCAGCATGGTCATTGCGGCGTGGTATTCGTGGTCCTCTTTATAGTAGGACTCGTCATGAAAGAGACAGTGTGCCTTTACCCACGATGAATTGATCTCGATCCTCGTGTTTTTATTAGATTGAGTCCATTTCGTGGTGATGTTCGTCACGCCGCCCATCTCGCGGACGCGGCGCTCCACCGTCTGGGCGAACAGCGTACCGCCTCGGTTCGACTCGATGCGGCAACTCTGCACCGCCCGGTCCACCAGGGTCTGGGCCACGCGCTCCTCCACCACTTCGACCTTGCCGTTGTCGCACACGAATTTGTCGATGTAGAAGTCGGATCCGTACTGATACGCCACGGGCATGACGCAGTAGTCCCCGCCTTGCTCTTTTGTATCCACTATGGCCAGAATAGCGTCTGGTTCTTTCTCTGGCAATCTGAAGAATCTGCGGAGATCATCGCGGTGGTACAGAATTCCTTCCCTCTCCACCGGCTCATTCATATACAGCGCCAACCACGATGCGCTATCCATAATTTCCCTTTGCTCATGGTAGAATTGCGTGGAGAATCCCACACTATTCTCATAGTCAAAGTTGGATTCATCATTCTCATCAAGTGCCGGAAACCGTATAAACTTTGCGCGTGGATTATCTTCATTGGACATTTCCAAGCGGCCTAGCGGGTCATGCACGGACCACCGCGTGGCGATGTGCAGTTCTTTGCAATCCCCTATTTTTCTTTGGCGAAGGTCTGTTGTATACTGTTGCCACAGTTTATCAAGCCGCTCTCTGGACATGGCTTGCTCTATGCCCTCCACAAGGTCATCACAGTATAACAGCTGCTGCGCCCTGTATTTGCCGGCATTCCCGCTGCCTATACTTGTAAATTCCAGAGTCTCAAACCGTTTGCGATTGCCAAGATCAATTCGCATGTCCTTGGCGTTGGTGTCCACAACCTTTACGCCGGGGAACACATCGGCCCAGAGGTACTCCCCACCGGGGTCGAAGATCCTCTCACACTCATCATACACCCCGCGCATAAAGCTGTTGCTGTGTGAACCGCCCAATATAGGCTCGTCCGGGTTCCTGCCAGCAAGCCAGCACAGGAAGAATATCGCTATAGTGGTCTTACCAACACCGGGCGGCAAAGATATACCAAGCAGATCCAGCTTATCATCTGCCAGAAGCTGTAGTGCGTCTGCCACATCCTTGAGCCGCTTTCGCCTTGGTTCATAGAATCTTCTCTCTCTGGGTCTGTTCCACTCGATGTATCGGCAGTATGCGTCAAAATCATATGGCGCATCGAACAGGAGGCAGCGGCGGTTCAGATCGAGGTACGCCGGTCCCGCGCCGGCAACCACCGCCTGGGCGCTCCTGGTGCGGATCAGCTTCGCCAGTTCGTGCGCCTTGGCAAAGTTGCGGTCACTCCGAACCAGTTCCCCGTCCACCTCTATCGAATCCAGCATCTCCAACTGCCTAACTACTTCAAAAGCATCAAGCAACGCTGCGGGGTCACTCTTGCTCTTCTCTAACATTTGCAGTGCGGTCTGCTCTAAATCCATCTGCACATCCCCCATACATATCGCATCTTCTTCACTTGCCCAAACCGCTGTATATATACCATCTTGTGCGTGTTATGTCAAGTAGTTTCACTTGACAGCAACGCTTCGCGCACATCGAGGATGAGCAGCGCCGGGGCCTCGCCGCCCCCGACCGGGGCCTCTCGGAAGACAAACCGAATCGCGCTATTCATTACTATTGCTTATAACTCTTATTCTAAAATCTAATACTAGACAAAGAACCAAAAAAGTCGGTCTATACCAAAAAACCAGTGTTATCAATGCTTTGAGGGTCAGTATAGACAAACATGACCGTATTTTCCCAACACTCCACGGCCCCGTAGAGTTCATACTCATTTCTTTGTCTTGTTGGTCTATATATACCCTCAAACCATTGATAAATAAGGAAAAATAGTATAGACAATAGTATAGACAGTAGTATAGACAATATATAGACAATAGGAAAAAACAACATATATTAGTGTTGTAATTACATATATATCTTGTGCTATTGAAACTTATGTAGTATAATTACATCGATTTTAATAAGGAGGACTGTTCTATGCCGATTTATTACAAGATTGATGTGATTGAGGAATTGAGGCAGAGGGGCTTCAACCAGAGGACGATTCGAACGAATGCGCTCATCCCGTCCACGGCGGTCAACTCGTTTCGGAACGATGACCCCGTCTCCTTTGACACCCTCGCCAAGGTCTGCGCGTTGCTCGACAAACAACCGGGGGACATTATAGGCTATCTACCCATCAAGGATTTTGTAGAACATCGCAACAGAAAGGCAGATCAAGAGAAGAATGAACATGCGGCCAGGGAGATCCGCTTGAGGGCCGCTGTGGCTGAACTAAAAAACAGACCATAATCTATCTATAATCTATCGCCCCTATGTTCTTAGGGGCTTTTTTGTTTGGGGGGATTTTTGGGGGTTACCGGCCGGGGGGCGGGGGAAGTCTATATACCCCTGGGGTAGGTATAGTATTACTAACCGTAATCGATAATTAAACAAAATGTTCATTTTGCTTAATTTTTAAGCCCTTTTTAGCAGAAATTCCAGATGTTTTCAATACGGATTGTAATATAATAATATTATACATAGCTATTCATTGCTTTATGCAGTAGGATTATTGAAAGTTAATACTCATCAACAAAAAAACAATTACAAACACAAGATATAGTATTATTATCACAATCAATACAATGCAATGCACAAGATATTGTATTATATAATATATAAATACATTATAATATGATATCATGCGTCGTGTATGCCATCATATCATGATATATTAAAGCCGATCAGGCGTGTGGCAAGACTGGCCCGTAGCGCGTGGCGTGGCAGCGTGGCCCGTACGGCCAGCCGCCGGAGATCCGCCAGCGCACCCGAAACAGCCGTAAAATCTGTTGCAAATGCAACAATCTTGTTATTATGTTTACCGGCACAAGGATATACACTCGCAAAAGGCTGTAGAATGCGCTACAATGCACGATAACAAAAACCATACAAACATACTGGTATAAAGTTAGAATGCAGTACAGCGCAATACAATGCGCCACAAGAGAAAAGCGCGGCCCCTGGCGTATGAGATCCACGCGGAAAAGGATATAAAAAAACACCAGCCGAAAAAGCTGGTGTTTATTGTTTATGCGCTGTACTTGTCAAGTTTAGCCGCTATGCTGGCCATGTCCTTGTAAAGCTGAACCTTGCGTTTAAGATACTGGTTTTCCTGGCGTTCAGACACGTTTCCGCGCAAATAAGAATTAATTGTAAATAACTCTTGCCTCATCGCGTGTAGTTGCGCCGTCAACGCCTGGACTTCCCTATCATGTGTTGGCTGCAGCTTTGTCGGCTGGATCCGTTCCGCCTTTGCTGGCGTGGCCTGGACCGTAGCAACGTAACGGTAACGGCTGCGGCCGCGTTTCCGGCGGCGTGGCTTGTGGCGTAGCATCCGAACCGGCGCAAACAATATCTTGCCGCATAGCCAAAGAGCGCCAAAGATAATTAGCGTTGCCATGTTATTTCCCCCTCCTTTATTTAGTGCATTTTAAAAGCGATTGTATCGCCCTTGTTAGCTTGCCAACATCCCACGCCGCGACAAGCGCAATTAAAACAGTTGCCGCCGCAAATTTTCCAATTATCCTTAATTTCGGATTCATTGCGGAAAACATTTGTTTCGGGGAGATTGTAGGGGTTGACGGGCGCAAGATTTGACCAACCGCTAAAGAGAATGTGCATGTTGCCGGGGATCTCGCCGCCGTTGCTGATGAAGTCATTCACGATTTTATATTGCTTTGTAAATACCAGGATCTCAGTATGCGGGTTATTGTTGGCGCATTCAACCATGTTGTCGAAATATTCCGCGTTCATGATATCGCCGGAAACGTGGAAACGGAAAAACCGAACCGCGCAAACTGCCGCATTGACTTGCTGCCAGTAAATTTTCGGCTTAAGCATTGCCAGGGCCGTATTGATTGCATAGGACGTGAGAACAGCGGGCCGGAGATTGGCCAGCTTTGCCGCGTAGCACTTCGCGCCGCAAGTATCGCGGCAGCATCCGGGGCAAGTCAAGAACGGGAGAGTGCTAACGCTGGCCACGTTGCCCATCTTGCTGTTAGCGTTAGAGGTCCGAACCCGGAGATCCGTTCCGGCTTTTACAAGCTCTTTTGCGTTGTCCAGTGCCGCGCTAAACTTATTAATTGTATTGCTGTTGTAGTATCCTTTGCTTTCCATTGTGAAATCCCCTTTACTATTAAAATTGTTAACCATATAGTAAAGGAACGCCGGGAAAATGTAAATAGACAGAATAACCAAAAGTTAACCGTAGAAATTGTGCATATTTTATACGGTTAACTTGCGTATGAGAATGTATGCATTGTGCATTGTGACGGATCGCCAGGGGCCAGGGCGCGAGGCGCGAAATTCGCCGGAGGCCGAAAAACCGAAAATTTTTCTGGTCGCTTTCTGCGTGTTTTCTGTCGCTTTCTGTGAGTTCTAGAAAACTGTTGACAACCATATATATGTGGTATATACTTTGGTTAACTATTATGAGAGGTGATTACTATGCCCATTGCAAAAGGTACGAATAAGACAGACGCACAGCGGAGAGCGGAGAATAAGTATTTCGCGTCACACTTCAAAGTGGTCGGATGCAAACTATCGATCGAAGCGGCTGAGAAGTTCAGTGAAAAAGCCAAAGCGAACGGCAGTAATGCAAACGCCGTGCTTAAAGAACTGATCCAGAACTACATGGAAAACAACTAAAAGTGTAGAGGGGGGTATTAAAATGACCCCCCCACTTTATTTTTAGGGAGGTCAATATAGGGTATCGGTATTTACTTTCTGTCAATCGCCGCTATGAGCATTGCCGTGAGGATCTGGTCCGCGGTGTATCCCGTCTCCGTCTTAATCTCCACAATCTTAGACAGGATCTTAATCACAGAGTCGATATAGTCTGCGTCAATGTACACTTATTCTCTCGCCCCCTCTCGCGCAATATAATGACCTATGTGGGCAATATAGTTTGATGGGTAAATTGTTTCAATCGGTAGATTGCCGTTGCTTCTCGGTGATTTTAGCCAGTCTGGCGGCTCTAAGTGCTTTCTGCTCGTCTGACAGTTGAATGTTAGGGTTATGACCGTCCCGGAATGCCCACAGAGGGCAATCCTCGCACGGGCATTCACGCACTTCGAACGTGTTGCCGCAACAGCAATCAATGCACTTGGCACGAATCGCCTTTAGCGGGGTCAATCTCTCCATTGGCACTCCTCCTCTTCTCCTGTTGCAATCTTGTGGCCAATCGTCTGAATCTGTGTGGCAAAGGGAAAACGGTAATCATTGTGCCGTAGTAGAAGACATAAACATTGCCACAGTACACGCGGATGTTATTGCATGTCTGATGGAAGTGATACATTTCGTCAAGGTAGCGGCGCATGCTCCCGGCCACATCGTCACGGACGAGGCCCCGGCTCAAGGCCCTGGCGGCGTTCTTCGTGGCGGCGCGGCGGGGTATGCCCAGGCGCTCCCTCGTTCTGGCATCTGCGTGGTCTGTGATAATCAAATACTCCATATCACCGCCCTCAATCCATAATAATGTCTTTGTATTTCTTCGCGAGTTCCGCCGGATCTTGCATTTCTCCCAGAGGATCGTTGACGGCTTCTTCTTTCGGATTGTCCATGAATCCGTCATAGAATTTCTGATGGAAGATAGTCAGAATCGGATTGACGGCTCCCTCTAGTCCGTACTGCTCTCTGGCTGCGGCGCAGATCTCTTTTATCATTGTGGCGAAGCGTTTGTATTCTGGATTGTTCTGCCGGCGCACACCGTGGAACCAGTCGCTCACAGTTGGGCGAGATATGCCACATGATAGATACATGAAGCTGTTCGATATCTTCAAGCCAGACATAGCACACAGCTGAAGATATTGCTCCATAGCGTTCCAGAGAGTATCTGGATTATCGAGATCCACTGTGGAACGGATTCGGACGCACTCGCTGATGAATTCCGGCACGGCTGCGGCTGCTGATTCGCGGTTTCCAGTGGACAGGTAGCTGGCCCCCGGCATTTTTGGCACGACCGTGTGCATCGCCGGTCGGCTGATCGCCGTGGTATCTGCCTGGGGCAGCGCCTCCATGACCGCTGCCGTGTCTACCGCGATAGAGCTTGACGGCCTCCCCCTCGGAGGAGCGTCCGGCGGTCTGGGGCCGTCCTTTCTGCCGGGTGGTCTGCCCCTTCTTTTTTTTGTCGGTTCGTCCATGTAATCACTCCTTAAAACGGTAATTCCTCTTGGTTATCTGTATCTTGGGTTTTGCGCCAGGATCTCTGCTGTCCGTATTCTGAGAAATAGTGCCGCCCGGATTTCTCCCAATCGGAAAACTTCTGCATGATGAGGCCGATGTCCTTTGATTCGATTAAAGACGGATCGTGGCCAATGCCGTCCTTGGCGAGTGCCTTATTAGACAGCTCACGAATACAGACATAATCACCGCCAGATTTTGTGGCTAAATAAGATTCTATTGCCCCCACACGCCAATCGTCCTGCATCGCGTCTTCCTGCGCCGCCCTGTATTCGTCCACCAACTCCTGTTTGGCGAAGTTCTGCATATCACCGCGCTTGTACCGCTCTCTTGCCTCGGCCCAGCACTGCTCAATATATTCCCGGCATTCGCGCTCATGCTTATATAGTTCATAGCCGTTGCAATGGACCGTGACAGGATACCATCTGCGGTTCCCGGTCTTATCTCTCAGCGGCGAACTGTCGTTGCATGTCGCGATAAAGATACAGCGCCTCGGCAACTCGCAGACATTGCGGTCGTATGGCTTTCTGTACTGGTCCACGGCGCGAGTTAGATATGCTTTGGATGCCTCTACATCCTTGTGCTTTGTGAGTGCCAGTAGTTCGCCAATCTCTATGATCCACTTCCCCGCCAGCTGTTCTATGGCTTGCTGCCCATCAAATTGATTGCACTCGCCATAGTACGCATCATTGAGCGCCAGAAAACGGATTAAAGATGATTTGCCCTCGCCCTGTCTGGTTCCTATGAAAATGGGGACATCATCAAACTTGCATCCGGGATTATACAAGCGCCAGATGCCGCCGGCGAAGATGAGGCGCGACACCTCCCGCGTATAGGGTGAGTCATCCACCTGTCCCCACCGATGCAGAAAATGCTCACAGCGGTTTTCTCCGTCCCATACAACGCTATCCACCAGATTTATGACCGGGTTGTACTCTCTGGCCTTGAACAGCATCCGCAACGCGTCATCATGCTTTCCACGGTCGTACAAGCCGTACTGTTTCTCACAATAGGATCTGCTGGCCGCTTCGTGTGCATCATCCCACCGCTCAATACGGTCCTTGTGATGCACTTCTGCATGGTTTGCGAGGACATTGTAGAACACATTGCTATAGTGCGGATCTGAGCGCATTATGGCAAGAAAGTTATCCACCGTCTTGGCATACGACCCATTCGCGGCGCGTTCAAGGATCTGGGATATATCAGCAGTTGTATAGCTGCTTAATTCTTGCAAGCCGCATCTCCTCCACTTCCAGGTTATATTTTGCTCTTTCTATGCCTATTAGGGCAGACGCATACACCTCGCTTTCTATGGGATTGTGCATGATGGCTTTGTCCAGTTCGATGAAGCGGTCGAGGGCAGCGTGGTACGCCTCTTCGGCTTCTGCGAGGTCGGCATCACGCTTCGCACGGAGCGCAGCCGCACGTTCTGCCGCCTCACGGACCGCCTGTGCGACCTCCGCCGTGGGACTGTCCAACTCCAAACCGACATGGAAATCATGATTCAATTTAGTCACAGCTTCGCGAAAGTCTATCTTGAAATATTCCATGACCAACTTGAAAATGTCCCCAGACGCTCCACAGACAAAGCATTTGTAATAGTGCGTGTTGTAGCTGAAATTTCTGTCATGACCGCCGTGCAACGGGCATGGGATTCTTTTGTATCGCGGAGGGGGGTCTGGAAAATACCCCCCCACGATATCGTCCATTGTCACACGGTCTTTGATTATTTTTGCGGAATCCGCATAGTCAATTATTGGCTTCATGCTTTGATTTGAGAATTGCGCCTACAACGCCCAAGACAATTGCTGCCCACAGAGGGGCGAACACCCACCACCACGACCATGCTATAACACCGCATAACTTCAGTACCAGGAACGCGAGAAAAACCCATTCAGCTAACTTCATATGAGCATCCGACACCTCCGTGTAATCTGTGTTTAGTGCCATATTTGCACTTTCGGCAAATGTAAACTGACACTTTGCATCCAGCGCCATATCTCCGTTGGACAATTTCGTTTGGGCATTCGCGCATACAGCAATCAGCAAAGTATAGTTTGCTGACGGCACAGAACTCCATGCGGTGATATGGTCTGAATTGCTTTTGTTTGTCACCCATCCCCATAGGGTACATCCACCAACTCTGGATGAGTGACGGTCATTTCTATCGCCCACAGCAGATTCCATGCGGCTGCGATTAAATGCGGCTCGTCCGTTTGTCCTGTGATGAATTTAGCAGTATGACGCATGGCACTGTCGATAAGACTATGTACCGGGATGCCCTTGTCCACATTATGCTCACCGTATTTGACCGCACCATTCTCACAGTGCTTGGACACTTCTATAATGGCGTTCCACGGCAGGAGATCCATGCGCCCCTTGCCCGTGTGCATATCCCGCACTGCGCCAGTTTCAAACTCTGTGCGTTCACCACTATCAAGAATCATTCATCATCACCGCCCATCAGAATCTTGCAAATCCAAAATCCCGTTTCAGATTTGCGGCAAAATCGCCATTCAATCCCGTGATGCTCCGCAAATGTCTTCATCATGATTTCCAGACGCTGAGAATCAATTGGTGCTTTGGGCGGCAACTTAGTTCCCATAAACCGTCCATGCTCATGCCCAATCTTTATCATCATGTATCTGGAATATCTCGGATTCTTCCACTTGTGAACATCGTCTATACTCTGTACAGAGTCCTCCTCCACCAGAACAACCAAGCGGATCCCAAGCTGTTGCGCGAGGTCGCATTCCCGTCTGAATCGGTCATGCTCCTGCACCATGTTTCCATACACTTCCTGCATGCCGTACTTTGTATCGATGCACACGCTCTGGTCCGTGGGGAGAGAGTAATCCCCACAGACCAGCTTGGACCTCACAATCCGTATGCCGTTCTGCTCACAGAAGCTGAAAATGTTTCTGTGCTTACCCGGTTGATTCCTGGTGTCTTCAATAATTATCTGGGGATAATCCATAGGCATTAAAGATCAAAAGGCAGATCGTCCGTGGGGGCCGGGGTGAACGCCGGGGGTTCCTCCGTAACGACAAGCATCTTCTTCTCCGGGATCTTGAACTTGCCGTTGAGGATGTCGTTGGCGGGGAGCGTCCGGGCCACGTTCAGCCGCGTACCGATGGAGCCGTCCATCTTGCGGTACTCCTCCTCGCCCAGCACCACGCCGAAGTGCTTATTGAGTAGTTTCTTCTCGTCCCAATCCCACACGAAACCGGGATTGTTCTGCTCAACGCACTTGATGAATCCCTTGAAAAATCCTGCGGCCTTATCCTTATAGCTGCGGATGAATCTCAGAGGCGTGAAGCCGTTGCGCTCCAGACACTTCACGCCATAGTCTGCGAACTCGCCGCCAAGGATATCAAACTCAAACTTGAGATACTCCTTTTCCGGGACATCTTCGACCTTGGTAATGTAGGCCACATAGCCGCCGGCGGGAAGTGGCTTGTACTCAGAGTTGCCGGTTTCCTGGATCTCCTCAAAATTCTCAATCTTTCTCATCGTTATCCTCACTTTCAATTACAGGAACCAGTGGGCATGAGCCGCCCACGAATTTACTGGGATACTGACAAACTTCACCGTTCAGACCGCATGTCTTATAGTTACGGCGGAAGTAGTAGCATTGATCACAGCACACATCTTCATTACCCTTCCAATCGATAGGGAACAAAACTGTGACCACTGCTTCTGCATGGACATAGCCCTTTATGCCGGAGGAGAAATCAGCCATCATTCAACCCCCAATACTCACGGATTGTCTGATCGACCATCTTGAGGTCGTTGCTGATGCGCTTGTCTTTGAACATATCCATAGGCGATTTCGCGGGGCTGTATCCATCGCTCTGCGTGTCGAACCACCACTCGTTGCCGTCCGTACCGGCGAGGAGGCACACGCTGAACATTCCCTCCAGACCGCCCAAGTTCTGGTCCAGCATCCGTCCGATGGTCTTGGCCTTGATTCTGCCGCCGTCCTCTACCTCGATGTGCCGCAGGAAATACACCGTCACATCAGCCGGCAGTTTCTGAATTACAAACTGGATCAGATTGTATTCGTTCAGGGCCATGTCTACAAACTTCCCATAACCCGTCTCTTTTGCTCTGGCAAAGTTTGCAAACACACTGAGATACTGACTATCGTCTACAACCAGAATCTTCTTCTTGCTCTGGCTCATAGCTTGCATGATCTTGCCATAGTCGGAGCAATTATATGTGGGTAGCTTGGTTCGGAACGGCAGCGGTTTGCTGGCCACGTTGAATACGGTAACCTCTTCGGCGGTGAAGTTCCGCATGGACGCAGACTTGCCGCTCCCGGACGCACCCAGAATCAGAATCGGAACGCCCACTCGTCACGCCTCCCCTCTCGCATACTCGATGAGTTTCTGCGCCATGTCCAACACGCCCTCGACATACTCTTCCATACCTTTGAGTCCACCGTCATCGTAGACCCTGTACAGGAGCGCATGCTCGATTCTGGCAATGTCGAATTCAGTAATCCATCTTTCCATCAAATCCTCCACTTCTCGGCTAATTCTTTGACTTGCTTCTCATACTCTTCCGGGGAAACGCTGTGAATCATTGCCTTATCGCGCATGTAGAACGCGAGGCGCTCACCGTAACTCATCTCGTCAATAGTTTGCATACCGCTCCTCCCACGGAATGAAATGTTCATCACCGGCGATTTGACGCAGCTTTCTGTCCAATACCGCTCTGCTGTATTCCTGGTCCTTAGAGTCGGAGTTGAATATGACGGCGTACTCATCGTGAAGTGTTGCCAGTTTGTCGCAAAGCCTGGACAGCCGTTCAAAACCGAATCCTTCAGTTTCGTTGAGGGCTATGCACATAAGGTCATACATCAGCTGACGCATGAATCTGTGGCCGTCTCGGAGTCCTCGCCTATACGCCGCCTCTTCTCTTGCCAATAGGCCGCTTCTCTTCACCGTTCAACCTCCATTCCTCAAAGATCTTGATAAGCGGCGTTACATTTCTTGTACCGCTGAAATCCTGCATGATGGTTATCATATCCGGGTTATCCCAACAGATTAGATAGACATCGTACAGTTCAAACATGGAGATCTCTTGATACCCCATGCGAGGCTTTTTCATTCCCGTCATTTGCAAGCACCGCAGCTTTCGAACTCATGGCATACGCAACCGTGATAATCACACATGGGGGCCAAGAATGGTTCAAACTCTGGGTTACTGCTGGTAACAAGGGAACACATCTGCATAACAATCGACCGCGTTTCTGGAGATGCCTTGTAGCACAACCGCTTGTTAGCGATGGTCATTAGGGCCTCGGCGTTCATACTCCACATCATATCGACCGGCGCGTCCTGTGGTGCTTTCGTGCGGTCGTACTCGCTCTGGCGGTCGTTGCGCTGCGAACGTACATACGGCTGGCATCCGACATGATGCCGTACTAGATGCACAGACACCCAATACGGAATGTTTGTCAGCAGGAACACAAATCTCAATTCTCGGATCGGAGAGTGCCGCGCCTCAAGCATTTTCCGTTTCCACTCGTCTGTCGGTGGCGTTTTTGCCTCTTTGCCGATGGTAACCAGGGTACACTGTTTGACGAGCATCCAGTCCTCGTCAGTGGGGTGCTTAATCAATCGGACCGTATCAATCACTCCTCTTTAACAGAATCAAAAGGATAACGACATACAAGAATGCTCCCAGAACGAGCCAAATCATTTTCTGTCATCTCCAGATGCGACCATCAAGGCCATGATGATTACGCCGAAGATAGAACCCACGGCAAAGGTGAGAAAGTGCCATAGATAATTCATGCTTCGCCTCCGTCCATCTTGGCTCCGCAGTTGGGGCAGTACTTGTATCGGCTTACATTCACGGGGGTTATTGCGTTGCAAGCGGTACAAACATGGACATATATTCCGTATCCTGTTTCCCAGTTTTCTTCAAGCTTCCACCGCCCATGCCGTACAGGAGCAACATCAGTGGCAGGAATGTCATCAATCGGATGCTCACATTCCTCGCAGTTGCTTGTTCCCTCCCATTCGCACATGGAGCAGAGTTTTTCTCTTGCTTGGTCTTTTGTTATGTATTCAAGCGTTTTTCCCATCGTATCTTCCTTTCGTTTGGGTACTTGCGTTCAACTCCAAAAAGAGTTTCTTGGTACTCTTCCCGTGGGCGGGACGGGACATTCCAAGATCCCC
>Ga0265298_10002776_pt1 | contig 23888 bp, 20 predicted proteins | sample AusTroGonzalo_MG_3_FD_193486 | JGI IMG/M metagenome (GOLD analysis project Ga0265298, IMG submission 193486) | Bovine rumen microbial communities from tropical cattle in Woodstock, Queensland, Australia - Gonzalo_01 | ecosystem: Host-associated > Mammals > Digestive system > Stomach > Rumen ...
CTTTCCTGACTCCGGCAGGGCGGCAGCCACCACAACCAGCCCGCGTTCGGTTTCGCGAACGGTTTCGCAGCTGACGGTGAGCGGCTCGTCGGGATAAGGGCTCATCGCCTGCAAGATCGGCGTCGCGAAAGCCACCGGGTCGGCCCGGTTCTCGTCGGGAATGCGGACCATCCTGACGATCAGCCGAGACAAAGGAAGACCCAGCACGGCCTCGTTGGATTTCTCCTTGGACGCCATGACGCGCAGCTCTCCGCCCTCAAAGGCGGCAACCTGAATGTTATCTGCCATTGTTTCGCTGTATTATACCAAAAAAATCGAGAAGCCGTTGCGGCTTCTCGTCAGTTGGGTTCACACCTCGATCACGGAACCGGACGCCGTGGCCTTTATGGTCGAGCCTGGCGGATATGCGCCCGCGACGATCTTTCTGGCGATCGGAGTCTCAAGGTCGCGCTGGATCGCGCGCTTCACCGGCCTCGCGCCGTACGCCGGGTCGTAGCCGTCCCTGACCAGGACCTCAAGAGCCTTGTCATCCACATCGAGCGACAGCTCCTGGTCGGCAAGACGCTTTGCGAAATCCTTGAGCTGAAGCTTCACTATGTCGCGGATCTGCGATTCGGTAAGCGGGTCGAACTCGAGAATCTCGTCCAGCCTATTCAGGAACTCCGGGCGGAATATATCCTTCAGCGAGTCCCTCGGCGCGTTGGATGTCATTATTATGACCGTATTCTTGAAGGACACCGTCCTTCCGTGGCTATCGGTAAGGCGTCCGTCATCCATCACCTGCAGCAACAGGTTGAACACGTCCGGATGGGCTTTCTCAACCTCGTCCAGAAGGACGACCGAGAACTGTTTCCTGCGGACCGCTTCGGTAAGCTGGCCGCCGTCCTCGAAGCCTACGTATCCGGGCGGCGCGCCGACCAGACGCGAGACGGCGAACTTCTCCATGTATTCGGACATGTCGAGGCGCACCATCGCGTTTTCGTCATCGAAGAGCTCTGCGGCAAGCGCCTTCGCAAGCTCCGTCTTGCCGACGCCCGTCGGACCGAGGAACAGGAACGCGCCTATGGGACGCTGCCTGTTCTTGATCCCTGCGCGAGAGCGGAGAACCGCGTCGGCCACGGCGTCCACGGCCTTGTCCTGCCCGATGACGCGCTGGTGGAGTATGTCGCCGAGGCGGACCAGCTTTTCGCGCTCGCCCTCCAGCAGCTTTGTCACGGGTATGCCGCTCCAGCGGCTCACCACGGAGGCGATCTCGTCGGCCGTCACCTCTTCGCGGAGCATTGCATCCGCGCCCCGGCGAGCCATATCCTCCTCATGGGACTTGAGCTGCTTCTCGAACTCCGGTATGACCCCGTATTTGTAGCGGGATGCCGTCGCGTTGTCACCTCTATTAAGGGCCGTTTCATATGCATTTCTTGCCTCATCAAGTTTTGTCCTTACCCGGCGCACCTCCTCGAGCGCCGCCTTTTCCTCTTTCCACTGGGCCGTCATCCTGTCGGCCTTCGACTTCTCGCCCGCAAGCTCCTCCTGGAGCTCGGCCAGACGCTTCTTTGACGCTTCGTCCTTTTCCTTCTTGAGCGCTATTTCCTCTATTTCGAGACGGCGCACATGGCGCGAGATCTCGTCCAGTTCCTGCGGACACGAGTCCATCTCGGTCCTGATCCTGGCGCAGGCCTCGTCCAGAAGGTCGATGGCCTTGTCGGGCAGGAAGCGATCCTGTATGTACCTCGCCGAAAGGACGACCGAATTTACGAGCGCCTCGTCGCGGATATGCACGTTGTGGTACTTCTCAAACCTGTCCTTTATGCCGCGGAGGATCGAGATCGCGTCCTCCTCGGACGGCGGTTCGACCATCACAGGCTGGAACCGCCTCTCAAGGGCGGCGTCCTTCTCCATGTACTTGCGGTATTCGTCAAGCGTCGTCGCACCGACGCAGTGAAGTTCGCCGCGAGCCAGCATGGGCTTCAGCATGTTGCCCGCGTCGGAGGAGCCCTCCGTCTTCCCGGCGCCGACGATCGTGTGAATCTCGTCGATGAAGAGGATTATCTTCCCCTCGGACTCCTTTATCTTCTTCAGCACCGCCTTCAGGCGCTCCTCGAACTGGCCCCGGTACATGGCGCCAGCCATGAGAGCGGTCATATCAAGGGAAAACACCGTCCGGTCCTTAAGGCCGTCGGGCACATCGCCTCGGTTTATGCGCTGCGCGAGTCCTTCGACGATGGCTGTCTTGCCGACGCCTGGCTCGCCTATGAGCACGGGATTGTTCTTTGTCTTTCGCGAAAGGATGCGGATGACATCACGAATCTCCGTGTCCCTGCCTATGACAGGGTCGAGCTTGCCTGTTCGCGCAAGCTCGGTGAGATCAGTGCCGTACTTCTCAAGGCACTTCTCGTTGTCTTCTGGTGGTTCGTAAGTTGCATTCATGGTTTTTTACCTCCGCCATTGCATCAGCAGAGCCCATGCCACGCCAAAATCACTCTAGTTCTGCGACATTTTGTCGCGGTTTAGGACTAATTGTCCTAGCGGCTGAGCCGTTCTACTTCTTTTGCGAAGTCCTTGTCATGGGTTTTGACGACAATTTTCGCGATATCTCCGCGAAAACGCGCCATTCTGATAAAATCGCATATGAATCTGTCCGCCCTGTGGGGGCCTGTCCCCCCGGTATAGGATATCCTGAGCCGCCCTTCAACGCGCGAGTTTTCCTTAGGGCCGTCAAATACGATCCACACGAAATCGTGGGGACAGTCCCCCAAATGACGTTTCGCCTGCTCGATTAGTTCGGCCGGTGTTTTCGCTTCGTTTTCCGAGCCAAGAACCATGTTCCAGCCGTCGATGATGACGAGCTTTCCCTCCGGGGACAGTCCCCGCAAATCCTCAGCCGCTAGCATCGCAAGATCGAGATGATGGGAAAGTTCCTCGTTCTCTGCCCTGAGAGCTGAATTTTCTGCGCGCAGGCGGGCGATCTCCGTCTTGAGCTCCCTTACATGCGCGACGCGCGAATCCATTATTATCTGCTGCGACCGCATGGCCTCAAGGCTCTACGACGACTTTCGTCCCGACGGGGCATAGCGCATAGAGGCGCGCGGCGTTCCAGTTTGCGAGACGGAAGCACCCGTGCGACTCCGCATTGCCTATCGTCTCCGGCGTGGGAGTGCCGTGGATTCCGTAGCCGACGAGGTCCAACCCGAGCCAGGCGACGCCAACCGGACAGTTCTCTCCCTCCGGGAAGATGTACCGCTGCATTTTCTGGCCCTGCGGAACGTAGTCAGGCGTATATGTGTAGTTGGGCCTTGCGACCGACGTCGTAAGCTTAAGCTCTCCATGGGGAGGGAGCTTTGCCTTGCTGCGCGCAATCGAACACGGATACAGTCCCAGAAGCCTGCCGTTCCTGTCGTAGGCCGTAATCTCGAATCGCGAAAGGGACACTTTCACGACGGCGGCGTCGGGACGCTTGAAGGCGGACGCGGACGATTTCGGCCACACCGAAAGCTCATCCTCCATAGACGGGAAGTCAGGAACCATTATGCGCGCGCCAACCTTTACGTTCTGCCAGTCGATGCCGGGGTTCAGCCGCTCCAGGGCGCGCTCGCTCAGATGCCCCCGCTCGGCAAACATCTCCTTTATCGTCGCGTAGCCCATGCGGTCAAGCTCGGCCTTGTCGACAGGATCGGCCGGCATCTCGACAAGCTCGTCAAGGTCGGCCTTGGTGACGCTGATAAACCTGAAAAGCCCCTTCTCCTTGGCGAAAAGCGCGTCATACGCCGCCTCGGGCGATTCCGGAACGGGAAGCTTCCTGTCGCGGCAGTACCCCTCAAGGGCGGACTGCGACTTCCGTCCCCACTGGCCGTCGATCGTGTTGCACGAACATCCGGCGCGGTCAAGGCAGATCTGAACGGCAAGAGTCTTCGTCTCGGCGAACGTCACTGCGGCGAAAAGCATCAATGCTGAAAGCATCGGCACCTTTCGCGCATGTCCGAGACCGCTGCGCCCATGTCGGGCTTCCCGAAAAGATAGCTGCCGGCGACAAGCTGGTTCGCACCGGCCTTCACCGACACCACGGCGGTCTCAGCGTTAACGCCGCCGTCCACCATGATGTCGAGCTCCGGACACCTCTCCCGCAGCCAGGCGAGCTTCGGCATGCAGTCTGCGATGAACTTCTGCCCGCCGTATCCCGGGTGGACGGTCATGACGAGCACTTCGTCGACTTCGTTCAGATAGGGAACCAGCCTTTCGACGGGCGTCTCGGGGTTGAGCACTATGGCGGGCTTCGCCCCCAGCTGACGGATCCGCGTAAGTTCCTCATGGAGGTCGCAATCGGCCTCGACATGTATCTGTATCGTCTGGGCGCCTGCCTTTGCGAACTTCTCAAGATAGAGGTCGGGCCGCGACATCATGAGATGGACGTTGCGGTAGAAATCAGGCGCGACGCGGCGCGAAAGCGCGACCACGTCAGGACCGAACGAAAGGTTCGGCACGAAATGCGGGTCCATTATGTCGAGGTGCAGCGCATCCGCGCCGGACGCCTCCGCGCGGCGGATTTCGTCAGCGAGACGGCCGAAGTCGGCCGCGAGCAATGATGGAAGGATCTCTAGTTTCATGCGGACGGACATTATACCATATTTGCCTCACCGGTTAAGGAACTCGCGCCAGCGCGGAACGTAATGGTCGCGGACAAGCTCTGCGTATTCGCGGTTGGCGTAGTCCTCGAGCGTCGTCTCGCCAAGCGCCGGGTCGGCCCATGTCGTCACCATGCGCCGCCACGCCTTCGCGCCGCGCTCGCCGGCGCGTGCGCGCGCACGGTCCTCGAAAACGGAAAGCCTGAAGTCGGCGACGCCAGATTCGTTGAGCGTTTCGCCCAGCGCGGCAGCCGTCGCGAGGAACTCGCGGCGGGCGTCCGGATCGTCCTTCATGCGCGGAAGGATCGCGCGCAGCTCGTCGGCATATATCTGGCGGGCGAGGTCGGTGCGGTCGCGCATGAGCGCGCACGAGCCGGGATCCAGACCGCATGTCGCGCACTTCGAGTCGAAGAGATCCAGCGCCTTCCTGAGCTTCGCGATATCGTACCACTGCCCTTTCACCGGGCCCCACGTGCTGACGTTCGCGACATTCCACGCGGGCCTCGCGCACACGACGTTCTCGACCGTCCCCTCCTGGCACCTGGGGCACGCGTAGACCGTGTCCGCCAGGATGCGCCACGCCTCCCTAAGACGCCCGTCGGAAAACCCGTAGCGCCTGTCCACCCATGAGTCAAGCCAGTCGGCGAGCTCATCGTCTGACATCTCGCTGCCCGCGGGGCGCATCATCATCTCCTCGAAGAGGTCGCTGCAGACCGGGTTCGTGAAGAATCCCTCCGACAGCGCGCCGTAGCCGCGGAATGTCGCAGCGCCCGGGCCCTTCGCGGCGCGGCCCATGCGGGCGAACGTCCTGAGGTTTCCGTAGAGCCCGTGGTTGCCGCCGAAGTTGAGCACCTCGCACCACACCCAAGGGATGTCGCCGAACGAGAGCTTGCAGACGGAGTCCTCCGCGTCGAACGCGCTCATGTCCTTCACGAGGGCCTCGATGAGCGTATGCCTCGGATCGAGCCCGGCACGCACCGCGGCGGTCGGGTTCGCCTGCCACGCCTGCACGACCCACGTGACGCCCGGGAACGCGGCCTGCTGCGCGGCCTGCACAGCGCGCGTCGCCGCGGTGACGTCAACGCCGTTTGTGCTGCCGCCCTCGTGGAAGAGGTCGCCTGCGAGATAGGCGGGCCTGATTCCGTACACCTCCTCCAGCTTGCGGTGCCACACCTCGGCGACTTTCGCGAATTCCTCGCCGGTCGGGTCGAGCACCGGCGGACGCTCGTACGGGCCCCACGGACCTTGCGCCATGGCACCGGGATGGCCAAGGGGCATCATGCCGACGTATCCCTGGAGGATCGGCTCGATGCCCTTCTCCCGCATCCTTTTGCAGATGAAGCGCCCGCGCGCGCCGTCGTCGTCGATCGTCTTCTGGTCGATCGGGCCGCCCTCGCCGGTCAGGTTCGCCATGAGCCACCACGCCCTGGCGCATTCGTCCGGGATGAACGCGGCGATCGCGTCCTCGCCGCAGCCAAGCTCCCTCAGCACCTCCTGCCAGACCTTGAAGGTTCCGTCGATGACGAGCGCTACGTTGTAGCCGGCCTTTGCGAGGCGGTCGATCTCGCGTTCCCACTCCTCGTCGGAATGGTACGCGAACGTGTAGGAGAGCGTGCAGTAGTTGTATGCCACCCTTATCGGCGGCGGGGAATCAACCGTCCTGGCGCAGCCCGAGAGGGCAATGGCCAGCGACAGGGCCCCGAGAGAGAGAAGCGGCTTCATCCCGATCAGTACCCAAGATCGGCGTCGACGACTATGGCGAGGGCCGACACTCCGGTGGGGCAGCGGTCGAATATGGCCGTGACCTTGCAGATGCGGTCGGGCGAGCTGCAGTCGGCGCATTCGCCCGTCACGGCGCACGGAGTCTTCTTGCCGAGACGGCGGCAGTTCGGCGGACTCGCAAAGCGCTTGATGCGCGCGATGGCATCGTCGATGCCGCCATCGACGATCTTATTCCTGCCTATGACGTACACGACGCGGGAGGGCCCGGCGATCGAGGCCGCGACGCGGTTGCCGCGGCCGTCTATGTTGACGATGCGTCCATCGGCGGTAAGCGCGTTCGCGCTCAGGAGGAAAAGATCCATGACGAGCTCGTGGTCGCGTATCTCCTTGCCGGCCTCGGCCAGCCTCTCGCGGACTCCAAGCGCCTTCACGCTTTCGCTCCCGCCCCAGCCGACGCTTTTTGCGCCCTCGGCCTCCTTCATGACGATCGAAGCCGCCTCCTCGGGCGTCTTCACGAAAACGGCCTCGAAGCCGCGCCTCCTGAGGCCTTCGACCGCCCTCATGCAAAGTTCTTCAGACATATGGATCTCCTTTCCTTCATATTTCAACATGCGCCTCACCGGCAAAGACAAACCTTCCGCCTACGACGAGCGAACCGTCCGGCGCGATTCCGCCGCAAACACCGGCAACAGGCTCCGGGTCGCCATCCGTCTGCCGTACGGAGACGTTGCGGCCCTTGAGAAAATCGACATCGGCAAACTCGCCGCAGATCGCGGCAAACCCTTCCTTCAGCCATCGCGCGTGAAGCTTCCCGACCGAATCGAGCACGCATGCGAGAACCTCCTCGCGGTCGAGGGCATGCCCGGCAAGAAGAGCGAGCGAGGTTGCGCGCGCAGCGATATCGCCGGGGAAAGACCTTTCGTTCACGTTGACCCCGACGCCCGCGATAACGCCGTCGCCGTGGCGCTCGCAGAGTATTCCCGCGATCTTGCGGCCGTCCGCAAGGATGTCATTGGGCCATTTGAGCTTGAGCGAAGAGGCGTCGCCGACAAAGGGAGCAAGAGCCCTCAGGACCGCAAGCCCGACGACGAGCGGCAGCGTCGCGATCTCGCCCGGCGACATGTCCCCGCACGCAAGCACCGCGGAGAAGGTGAGGTTCTCGCCCTTTGCCGCGTGCCAGGCATGATCCAGGCGTCCGCGTCCGGCGCGCTGCCACTCGGCTACATAGACGTCGCCCGGCGAACCGGCCCGCGCATCAATGTTGGTCGACTCGGTGACATCCAGCCTGTGGATCGTCATGCGAGAAGCTCCAGCGAGAACGGCCCGTCGTTGAGAAGCCTGACCTTCATCTCTGCGCCGAAGCGACCCGTTCCGACACGGTCCGCGCCGAGCCGGTCGCGGAGCCTGGCGACGACCCGCTCGTAGAGAGGCTCGGCGAGCTCGGGACGCGCCGCGTTCGAGAAGCCGGGACGGCGGCCGCGCGAGGTATCGGCGTAAAGGGTGAACTGCGAGACCACAATGACGCTTCCGCCGACGTCCTCGAGCGAAAGGTTGGTCGCGCCGTCCTCATCCTCGAACATCCTCAGGACGGCAATGCGGTCGGCGATCCTGTCAGCCGCCTCGGGCGTGTCGCCGTGAGTCACACCGAGGAGAACGAGAAGGCCTCGGCCAATCTCCGCGACGCGTTCGCCGCCGATATCGACCGAAGCCTCGCTGACTCGCTGAAGCCAGGCTTTCACCGTCTCCGTCAGTCGACCTTGACGTCGGTGTTGACGTTCTTCGAGAAGTAGAGGGCGTAGATCAGCAGGTAGATGAAGCAGAAGAGCGGAATCGAGAACGACGCCATGAAGTTGACGTTCGCGATCTTGCCCATGATCGTCGGCAGGATTCCGCCGCCCACGACCATCATCATGAAGAGGCCGGCAGCCTTCTCGGTGTACTTGCCGAGGCCCTCGACGGAGAGGTTGAATATGACGCCCCACATGACGGAGGCGCAAAGGCCGCAAAGTATGAAGAAGAGCGCACCGATCGGAAGCTTCGTCATGACGAACTGGGTCTTGGCGAAGAGCGGAAGAGTGACCACGGAACCCGCGCCGAGGAACATGCCGAGGGACACGCAGACGACTCCGAGACCCGACACCGAGATCAGCATCGCGCGCGGCGAGACCTTGCCGCCGAAGATCGTGCCGAGAAGACGGCCGACGAGCATCATGAGGCCGAAGAGTCCCATGGCGTTGCCCGCGACTACGCCAAGCTCGACCTTGCCGTAGACCGCCTCGTCGAGGAGCGGGCTTATGTTGGGATCGGAGAGCCACTGCTTGAGCTCGGCGCCGACGCCAGACTCGATTCCCATGTAGAGGAAGATGCCGATCACGCCGAGAAGGCAGTGGCGGAAGGCGAGCGGAGAGCGCTCGAAGACGAGGTTCGCGGGACGCGCCGCGGGGTTCTCGATCGGGAGGAACGCGATCACGACGAGCGAAACGGCGAATACGGCCGCCGCGACGAGGAGCACCGCGCCGATCTGGGAGAACTTCGCGGTCGCCGCGTCAGGCACGAACGAACCGATCAGGACGGGGCACGCCGCCATGCAGATTCCCTGGAACGTGCCGCCGCCGAGATTGAGTCGGTTGCCCTTGAGTCCGCCGCCGCCGAGCGTGTTGAGCATCGGGTTGATGACGGTGTTGAGGAAGCAGTTGGAGACGCCCGACACGAACGCGCCGACGAGGTATATGAACCAGTTCGCCGGGAAGCCGCCGAGTGTCTGGTCGACGAGGAATACGCTCGACGCCCACTGGAGGAGAATGCCGGCGAGGCCGGAACCGACGGCGAGAAGCGCCATCTTCTTGTAGCCGAGCTTGAGAAGGAGGTTTCCGGCTATCACGCCAAAGAAGAGATAGGGCGTGAAGTTCATCAGAAGGCCCATCATGCCCAGTGCGTTGGACCCTGCCAGGCCCGGCTGATACTTCCATATGTCGCCCGCCGGGGCCGCAAGGAACGTTACGAAGCCGCACATGCCGTAAAGCGCGAACATCGTTAGGATGCCGATAAGGTTGCCGCCCTTCTTTTCCTGACTGCTCATGATTTGGGAATCTCCTTGGATTTGGATTTTGCTGGTAGTTTAACTGATTATGAAGTATACCTAAATTGACATGACAAGTCAACGATGCGACTATTCGATGATGAGGAACGCGGGGAGACCCATTACGCCCTCGAAGCCTTCAAGGGCCCTGAGTTCGCGAAGGTCCTCCGCCTGGAGCCTTATTACGGTAAAGTCCTTGAGCGCCTCGACCACCCTGGGGTCCTTCATCGTGACCCGCTCCATCGCAGAGCAGTTCTTGCACCAGCTTGCCCAGCAGTCCACGAGGACTGGCCTTTCGGCGCCTTCCAGCGCCTTGACGAAGGTCCCGGGCGTGGCCTCGATGACGTTGGCGGAGGCGGTCTCCCCGCCGGAAGGCAGAGGCTTCGCGAACATCGGCTTGACCGCCAGATATCCGTACCACGCGGCAAAGCAGAGCACAACCGCGCCGAACGCCTTGTTCACCTTCTTCATCCAGGCGCCGGGCTTGGGCAGGACCTTCATACCCGCCCCGGCGAACGGCCACGGAAGAGCCATTCCGACACCCATCACGAACGGAAGTCCGAGCGCGAACCAGTTGCCCTTTGCGAAGAGGTCCGCCGTCAGGAGAAGGACCGATATCAGTATGGGAGCCACGCAGGCGCCCGCAAGAACAGCGCTCAGAGCCCCCATCGAAAACGCGAAGACGAGTGGCGCCTTCGCACGTCTCTCGGAAGAACCGTCCATCTTGCGGAACTTCGAAAGATCTATGAAAAACACGTCGAAGAGCGCCAGGGCCAGCAGGATGAACACCACCGAAACCACGCCGTTGAACAGCGGACTTCCCTGTATCTCGCCGAATGCCATGCCGCCTACGGCCGCCAGGACGCCAAGCGCCCCGTAGGCTACGGCGATGCCGACGCCGTACCACAGGCCCCGCACGGCCGACTTGCCGATGACCATCAGATTTATCGGCACCATGGGCAGCACGCACGGAGTCAGGTTCATCGCAAGCCCGCCGAGAAGCACGAGAACGAGAACGAGCCAGACGCTCTTGCCGTCCAGCATTCCGCCGCCGTAATCCTCGTCGTCAAGAAACGCGAGAAACCTGTCGGCGTTCATGTAGCCGTGCGCAAGCCTCGTCTCCGGCTCCTCGCCTTCATCAAGCGAGGCGTTTTCGGCGCTTTCGTCATACGGCATGCACATGCCGTCCTCCGTGCATATGTACTTCACCCCGTTTATGACCTGTATCTCGCCGAACGAGGCGAAAACCGCCGCGAAGCAAAGTCCCAGCGCAAGAAGCACCTTTTTCATGTATTACCCTCCCTGTCCTTTAGATGTCGGATCGCCTTTGCGAAAAATTCCTCCGGCGTGGACGCTCCGCTCGTCACGCCAAGCGTATGGACGCCAGACAGGTCAAGAGCCTCGAGCTCCTCCATGGTACCGGCCCTCATCGCCCTGCAGGGCGCAACTTCGCATAGCCTGCGCGTATTGGACGAACTTGCACTGCCCAGAACCAGCAGTGCATCGCCCGCGAAAGCCTTCACCGCGCGCTGGCGCTCGCGCGTCGCACCGCAGACTTCGGCCATCGTATCGACCTTGAAGCGCCCCTTGAGCCCATCGACGGTCATGGCCACGTCATCAGCGTTCATGGTCGTCTGGCTTACGACACCGATCATGTCGGTCTCGGGAAGGTCTGGGTAGACGTACGCCAGTCCGCCCGCGTCCTCCACCTCGCCCACGATACCGGCCACCTCCGCATGGCTCGCCTTGCCGATCACGACCACCGGGAGCCCCCTCTCGGCAAACGAACGGGCCGCCTTGTGGACGCGCGCGACAAACGGACATGTCGCGTCCACAACCTCGAGCCCCCGGTCCAATGCCGCCCTCTGGACCGACGGCGCTACGCCATGGGCGGAAAAGAGAACCGTAGCGCCGGCCGGCACCTCGTCAAGGCTGTCGACGAACTTCATTCCCCTTTGCTCGAGCGCCTTGACGACAAGCTCGTTATGGACCAGCTCGTGCAGACAGTACGCCCCGCCCGGAAGGGCCAGGGCCTTCTTCAGCGCCCCGGTGACCCCTGCGCAGAATCCGTGCGGTTCGATGACTTCGATCTTCATCTGGCTTGGGATGCTGAAAGCTGGGGCGGCATCGGCAGCGGCGATATGCCGCGCTCGCGAAGGCGGGCGTTCACCCCGAGCCACGCATTGTAGAGATGGCTTTCGGGGACGCGTTGAAGGCTTTCGGACGCACGGTCGCGAAATTCGCGCTCCTCCTGCTGGCGCTCCTCGAGAAAATCCATGTACGCGCCTACGCTCCCGCCCGCGGCGAGATGATCGCGCATCTCGCGCCTGAGGCCCGAGATGATGTTCTTGAGCTGCCTTACCTCCATCGGCTCGCCGTCGGCATACTCGACGTCCTTTTCCAGCTCTGCGGGGAAGGACGATATCTCGTCGGCCGTAAGAAGAGGCGCGAGGGCGTTGGAGCCCGGTTGGGCGTATGCGGCCAGGAACCGGTCGAGCGGACTTGCGAGCACGTCGCGCCATTCGGAGTACACCCCCGCCGCGATCACAGAAGCGTCGCCGTAGAGCTGGGCGCGAGGCGAGGGGGCGCGGTCGTCCTTCGCGCGCACGAACGCAACCGTCGCCACGGCCAGGGCCGCGGCAAGCGCCGCGATCACGGCGCCTACCGCCCAGGGTCGCCAATTCAGCGGATCGTCGCCGACTATCCTGTAGGGCCTTATGCCCTGCTTCCTCAGAAGAGTGTAGGCGTTCTCGCGGTCGCGGGCCCTTATCCACCCCGACCTGTTCTCGTTCGCCTTCGTCTGATAGAAGTACTGGTATTTCATTGCTTTCGCTGGAATAGCGGCAGAGCGATCTCGTAGAGCTCCTGGTCGCGCTGCAGCTTTTCGAAAAGAAGCTTCGGGTTGATCTTGTAGCCGGCGATGAAGCTGCGCTGCGCCGCCTGCCTGCGGCCGGTGCGATGCTGCAGTTTCGCAAGGTCGGCCCAGGCCATCGCATCTTTCGTCGGCTCCATGCGCAGGTACTTCTCAAGGCAGCGCTCCGCGTCGGCGTCAAGCCGCGCTTCGACCAACATCATCGAGATCGCCTGCAGGACGGCCGGCTCCGACACCTCGTCGACAAGCGTGCGCACCATCTGGGCGGCCTCCATCGTGCGGCCAATCCCGTAGTAGCAGCGGGCGAGCATGAACGTATCTGGAGTGGAGAGCTTCCCGCCGTCCTTCTGGCGCTTGGCCTCAAGCGCCTCGATCTGCGACTGGAGGAGGCGCACCCTTCCGACAAGGTCCCTGAGCGAAGCCGTGCGCTTGTTGCGCGGATCGATGAGGTCGGTGTAGTCCATGAGCTCGAGCGCGATATCCCACTTGCGGAACGGCAGCAGGCACTCCTGCGCATAGCGGAACGCCGCTTCGGGAGACGCGGGGTAGAGGAGGCACGCTTCGCGGTACGCCTGGGCGCTCTCGGAATGGCGGCCCTGCCTCGCATAGAGCCCGGCGATCGCAGCGCGCAGCTTCGAGAATGACTTCTGGCCGGCGAAGTCGCGGCGGTACATCGGATCCTTGAGAAGCCGCCTCACGTACCAGTCCCAGAAGTCGCGATCCTTCGCGGCGGTCTTGGCGTCGTAGGGGGTCTTGTCCCTGTTGATCTTCATTATCAGGCCATGCGGCGACAGGAACGGGTACATCCACGGTATGACGTAGCTCTCCTCGACATAGAACGAATGCCTGAGGCGATCCTTGTCGAACATCATCCTGGTCAGTATGCCGTTGATCTCCATCACGCCGAGGGCGCCGGTCACCTGCACCTTGCCGTTCTCTATCTTGAGGTCGCCGTTCGCCTGCCTCACGCCGCGCTGGACCTCGTCGACGTAGACGTTGAACGCCTCGCCGCTGTCGTCCTTGGAGGGGATCCAGATCTCGTCGCCGTAGAGGTCGCGCTGGACGCTCATGTACGTATCGTCGGCGAGCGCGTTCTGGGTTATGAGGTATACGTCGGGACGGTACTCCGCGGCGTATATCATGTAGGTCGGGACGAACCTCCCCGGATCGGTCCCGCCGAAGAAGATGGAGAACGGATCCATCGCCTCGGGCCAGTCCGGGTCGGGCAGCGGCTCCTCGTCGGCGACGAGCTGCTCCTTTATGGCCTTCGCGCCGTCAAGCTGGTACGCGCCGAACTGCCAGCCGAACGTATGGCCGTTCTGCTCGCAGCCGCCAAGCTCGAACACCATGCGATCGTCGGTGTAGTTCTGCACTATCGGGTATATGAACGCGACGATGACCGCAAGGGCCGAGAACGCAATCGCGGCACGGCGCGGCGTGACGGACAGCGAAGCGAAGCCGCCGAGGCGCAGCCGCGTCGCCGGCGGCAGGTTGCGCACCACCAGTGCGCCGGCGAACACAAGCCCGTAGCCGATCCAAAGCGCGATCATCGCATGCGACGAGATGAACTTCACCTTCTGTATGAAGCCGTCCTGCACATCGCCCTTTACGTTTGCGAGCAGGATCAGGAGGAGCGACATCATGAGGAAGCACGCCGCTGCGGCACCCATCCACTGCCAGAACGTCTTCTTGTGCTCCTTGCTGACCACCCAGTGGCCCGCGATGAAGGGCACGGGGGCAAAGAAGAGGAGGAGGTCGGTGAACTGCACCTTGACATCCTCGAAATAGTGCACCATCTGCTTGCCCATGAAGTCGAAGAAGGACCCGAGCGACGGGAAGCCCGGCACGCCGATCGCCTCGTACTGACCGCGCATGATCGCATGCTTGAAGCCATCCCAAGTCCTCGGATAGCCCCAGTTCATCGGCGGGTTCCTGAGATCGGACACTATGGGCATGTAGGCGTAGAAGCTTACCCCGAGCTGCGCGAAGAAGGCGGCGCCCGCGACGCTTCTGCCGTTGGGGAGAGTAAGCCAGGCGAGCGAAAGCAGCACGAAGTTCCACGCGATCGGCCAGCCGAACCACCAGCTTTGCGGGTGGGTAAGACCGTTCATCGCGCCATGCCTCAGAAGGACGAACACCGCTATGTGGAAGCCGGCGACGGGTATGGCGAACGAAAGCCCCTTCTTCGTGAAGCCGCAAAGCGCGAACAGCATCACGACAAGCAGCCAGAAGACGGCCGTCGACTTGAACCACGGATACTTCACCCCGGTGTAGCCGCCATCGCCCGCCACCGGAACCGCAAGCGCGAAGACGACCGCCAGAAGCGCAAGTCCCGCGGAAACGGCGAGGAACTTCAGGGGCTTCGGCTCGGTGATCCTCTCATAATCCTCGAACGAGGCGAGAACCGCCGCAACGACAGACCCCGCGATGAGCGCGGCGATAAGCGCGTATCTCCACGGCTCTACAAGCGGCGCGACCGGCGCGTATATGCCGCTCCATTCGTTCTTGCCGGTGAAGATCAGCGCCGAAAGGAGCATGATCGCAGCGCCGGCGCCCCCTCCGGCCAACGCCGCCTTCCGCGCCTTCGCGCGATCCTTCAGGACCGCCGCCACGACAAGCGAACCTATGAGCGCGACAAGCCCGACCGTCAGGAAGAACGTCGACGGGCACGTCGACGTCGAGGCAAGCGCGGCGTGCTTGTTTATCGCGTCGGCCTGCATGAACCTGTCGGCCCTGACGAGCTGGCCGATCTGCAGCACCTGGCACGTAAGCGCCACGGGGATGAGATAGATGAAGACGTCCCTGAAGAACGCGATGTTGGTCATCAGGATTATCAGGGCCAGGGGGACGATCGCGAAGAGGAGCACCTGGTAGTTGGTGAGCCCGAGGCCAAACACGAACGCGGTGATGAAGAGTATCTTGTCGGAGGGCTTTCGCATCCAGCGGTACGAAAGGAGGAACACCCACATCAGGAAGAGGGCGTTGAGCGAGTATATCTCGACTATCGTCGACTGCGACCACTCCACCGGCGAAAGCGCGAACGTCAGCGCTCCGGCGACGCCTCCGCCAAAGGCCAGAACACCGGACGACCCGTCCATGGGCAGGGGTGCGGGGCCGCCAGAGGCCAGAACACCGGACGATCCGTCCACAGGCAGGGGTGCGGGGCCGCCAGAGGCCCCGTCCGTTCCTCCCACAAAATCATGGGCCGACCTGCATATCAGCATCGCCGTGCAACCCGCCGCAAACGCCCCAGCCACGGCGGAGAAGCAGCTTATGGCCCATGCTGGCGTCGGATGGCCCATGTATGTCACCCAGAAGAACAGCTTGCAGAATATCCAGCTGCACAGCGTCCAGAACGGATATCCCGGGGGGTGCGGCACGCCCAGGTGCGCACCGGCGGTCGCAAGCTCGCCGGAGTCCTCAAGCCCCACCGACGGGCCAAGCGTAAGGAAGTACACCGCGAAAGTTACAAGCGTCGCCGTCCAGAACGCCGCCCAGTCGAGCTTCGTGAAAAATCGCCCGTCCGATCGGGACCTGAGGCCGTCGATCATCCTCTTGAAAAGACTATGACTCATAGGTATCATATTATACCAAAAAACCCCGACGCCTAGACCAAGCGCCGGGGCCCGTACAACCAAAGACAGGATTTACGGCAGATCTGGACCGCCTCGTCAGAACGACGCAGTGACGGCGATTCCGCCGACGAACTGGCAGGATTTCGCGTACCTGTCGCCGTGGCCCCAGGCGCTGTTGTATTCGCGGGCGTCGTGGCGCATGTTGCGGTCGAAGAGGTAGTCGTAGTACGCGACGTAGGCGGTGAGCGCGAAGTTCTCGCAGAAGTTCCAGGTGAGCTCGCCCTTGACGTTCGTGTCCATCAGGCCGCCGTGGTCGTCACCGAAGTAGCCCCTGACGCGCCGGGTGTTGCCGAAGCCCTGGCCGACCGAGGGACGGAACGCCAGCACGGGATCGTCGTCCTCGCTTTCGCCGTCGATGAGCGGGAAGGTGTGGCCGATCTCGAAGTTGACGTACGTGCCGTTGTCCGCCATGATGTCGCGCTCAATGGCGAGCGTTGGCTCTAGCCAGAGGTCGCCGAGCGAAAGCTCGAGGTTCAGGTACTGTGTGTCGCCTACGTCCGGATCGCAGCTGCGCGGAATGTATTCGTAGATGTAGTTGAAGTCGACCGAGAGAGCGCCGAGCGTCTCGCCGAGATCGAAGTCGTGCGTGACGCCGACGGTCGCGTCGAGCGTCGTGTACTTGCCCCTGCGGTTGCCGTAGCCGCCGCGCTTGCCGTTGCCCTTCGTGACGTCGTAGATCGCCGACACCCCGAGGTAGAGCGTGTCGAAGAACGTCACCGTCGCTGCAGGCGTGACGATCGGGTCCTTGCCGTCAACCACGCCGTATGTTATGTACCTGGAGTCGAACGCGAGGCTGAACTCGGCGGACACGGGAAAGCTGTCGTCTTCTTCGGCAAGGATGTCCTTGTCAATCGCACAGCCGCAATTGCACGCCTCGGCCGTGCATCTGCAGTCGTCACCGCACGTGCACTCCGGCTTTCCGCACTGGCACGGATCGGCAAAAAGACTCGATCCGACAGCAAGCGCGGCAACAAAGGCAACTAGTTTTGTGGTCATTTGTTTCTCTCCTTAGGTTTGTTTATCGGGTTTATGTCAAATTCATTTACTATCGGCACGACGATGCGCGCAATTTCCACAGCACGAACGGCATGAGCCTCCGCACTCGCATGGCATGCCCTTCCTGTGCGTGCGCCACACGGCTAAAGCCGCAAGCGCAAGCACGCTGGCGAGAACAACAAAAGAAGCGACGTTCATTCTACTATGCCCTCCTTCCTGGCCGGACGGATGATGGACCAGATCACGGCGAGGTCCACGAGTATCGCAACAGCCGTCCAGAAGCCAAACCCGCCGCCAGCGATCAGGACGCCAAGCTGATATACGCTAAGCGCAAGAACATAGCCGACGAATAGCTGGAACCCGACTGCAAACCAGCCCCACTTCTGCGAGCCCATCTCGCGGAACGTAACCGCAATCGCGACCATGCATGGCGGAACGAACAGGTTGAACACCATAAACGATAGCGCTGCAAGCTTCGGGAACGCACTGATCGCCGCAAAGAAGTTCTGGATGTGCGCACCGCTCGACACGCCCTCCATCCCGACAGTGACGAGCTTCAGCGTCGCTGTGGCCTGCTCCTTAGCTATCTCGGCCGAGACGGACGCCGCCGCGCCCTGCCAAGATCCGAATCCGAGCGGCTCGAATATCCAGGCGATCCAACTGCCGAGGTCGTGCAGGATGGACTTCTCTATTTCCTCATCGGCGAGCAAGTTAAGCGACCAGTCGAAGTGCATGACGAACCACAAAAAAACGCACGCCGGGAATATCACAAGTCCGGCCTTGAGTATGTAGCCCTTAAGCCTGTTCCACGTGTGATGCCAAACACCAGAGATTGTCGGCATGTGGTATGCGGGGAGCTCCAGCACGAACGACGACGCCTCACCCGCAAACAGCCGTGTCTTCTTGAGCGCTATGCCTCCAAGAATGATGATCGCTATGCCGATCACATCCATCATCGCGGCCACATACCAATGCTCGCGAAAGAAGAGAGCCGCGAACATCGCTATGATTACCGTCTTCGCCCCGCACGGGACAAATGTGGCAAGGATAACCGTCATGCGCCGCGCTCTCTCGTTCTCGATCGCACGCGCCGCCATCACGGCTGGGACTCCGCAGCCTTTCCCGATGAGCATGGGGATGAACGACTTTCCGGAAAGCCCAAAGCGACGCAGGAGCCGGTCCATTATGAACGCGACGCGCGCCATGTACCCGCAATCCTCGAGGAACGCAAGGAAGAGAAACACGATGAAGATGACCGGAACAAACCCGAGCACCGTCGCAACGCCGCCCCACGCGCCGTCGACGACCAGGCTCTTGACGGTATCGCTTACGCCCGCGCGTTCAAGCGCACCGTTTATGAGCGCGCCGATGCCGGGCACCCACACGCCATATTTCGACGGATCGGGCTCCTCGACGTCCTTAGCGGCATTGTACACCGCCTCGTCAACTTCCCATTCCTCGTCAATATTGCCCGTATCCTCATCCTCGACGAACGCCTTCTTCTCACCTGCCTCCCATGCGGCGACAGTCGCCTCGGCCCTTGCGAAGTCCAGGCTCGCCGTTTCGTAGTCTTTGCCGTCCACCTCATGCGTCGTAAATGGGATGTGCCATCCGTCCGCAAGAAAGCCGTCGTTCGCCCAGTCCGTGAGCACCGTTCCCGGTCCTTTCTCTGCCACGGCCAGGAACCACATGACGCAAAGCGAAAGTATGAATATGGGAAGTGCGAGAATCCGGTGCGTGACAATCTTGTCGATCTTGTCCGAGAGCGTCGCCTTGTCCTTGCGCTTCTCGTTCAGCGAAAGTGACTTGTCCATGAGGCGCTTGATGAATTCGTAACGCTGGTTGGTGATGATCGATTCCGCGTCGTCGCCAATCTCCTTCTCGCAGTCGCGTATGTGCTCCTCAATATGCTTCATCTCTCCGACGCTCATATCAAGCGTCTTGATGATCTCGCGGTCGCGCTCGAAGACCTTGATCGCATACCAGCGGATCGAACGGAGCGGCACCTTCCCCTGAATCGACTCCTCGATGTGGGCGATGGCGTGCTCGACCGAGCCCGAGAAGACGTGCGGCACATCGGTGAGCTTTCCCGGACCCTTCTCGACGAACGACTTCTTCGCCATCTCGACCACCTTCTCGGCGGCTTCCATGCCTCCCTCGTTCTTCAGGGCCGATATGCCGATGACCTCGCAACGGAGCGCCCGCGCGATCTTCTCGAAGTCTATCCTGTCGCCGTTCCTCTTCACCACATCCATCATGTTGACGGCCATGACCATAGGCAGTCCCAGCTCGGCGAGCTGCGTGGAGAAGTAGAGGTTGCGCTCGATGTTCGTGCCGTCAACGATGTTCAATATCGCATCCGGCCCCTCTTCGACGAGAAACCTCCGCGATACCTTCTCCTCAATGGAGTACGGCGAGAGCGAGTAGATGCCGGGAAGGTCCTGAATGACGACCTCCCTGTGCCCGACAAGTATGCCGTCCTTCTTCTCCACCGTAACGCCCGGCCAGTTGCCGACATACTGCTCTGAGCCCGTAAGAGCGTTGAAGAGCGTGGTCTTGCCGCTGTTCGGGTTGCCCGCAAGAGCTATTTTTACGCTTTTAGACATTCTTCACCTCCACATTCTTCGCAGTTGCGTCATTGACGGCTATGCGGCTCTCGTGTATCGCGAGAATCATGTTTCCGTATGACTCGCCCACTACGCGAACCACCGTACCCGCGACAAACCCGAGCGCTCCGAGATGCCGCTTCACGGCCTCTTCGCCTGTAACGCGGACGATCCTCGCCCGGTCGCCTTCCTTCAGCTCCACCAAAGTCATTTCGACAACTCTCCTTTCGCATTCGCACTAATGTAAGCCATGTCTCATTTCGCTAGCCTAGGCTAACACGGCGGATAGTATAGCACATCTTCGCGAAAGTTAGCAATAGGAAATTTTATTTGGCTAACAGTGTGGGCAACCTGTTGATAAGCATATGCAGCAAACTGGTGCTTTTCACGCCGGGAGAGGACTCAAGCGAGCTGTTGACATCTATGACATCGGCGCCGGTCTTCAGGGCTTCGGCGATGTTCTCCGCCCCCAGTCCGCCCGCGAGGACTACCTTGAGTCCGCGACGCTTGAGCTCGGGAACGAGGCTCCAGTCCGCGAGCTTCCCGGTTCCTCCGGCCCTCGCCCCGTCGCGTCCGTCGACGAGAACCGCGTCCTCGGCGCCCGGGGCGGGCCCCAGGAGCCTCCACACCTCAAGTGTCGGTCGGCTAAGTCGCCGGAGAAGCTCCATGTCGCCATCCCCGTACGGACCGTGCAGCTGCACGATATCAAGCGGGACAGCTTCGGCGATCCGTGCGATCACCTCCACGGACGTGTCGGTGAAGACTCCTGCGAACCTGGGCCCTGGGGCCGCCGCGCGAATCGCCTTCGCCTCGCTCAGAGTGACGCGACGAGGCGACTTGGCCGCAAACACGAGCCCTATGCAGTCGACGCCGAGCCTCGCCGCCTCCGCGGCGAAGGCGGCGTCATTCACCCCGCATACCTTAAGGCGCGGCTTCATGGAAGCATTTCGCCCTTCAGCTCCCCTTCGGCGCCGAGGCGCTTCACAAGGGCCGACCCTACGACGAATCCGTCGGCGTGCGCGCTCACGGCCTCCGCCTGGGCGCGGGTCGAGATTCCGAATCCGGCGGCGATGGGAAGCGGCGATATCTCGCGAATCGCGTCGAGGCGGCCAAGAAGATCGGCAGGGAGCTCCTTTCTCGCGCCTGTGATGCCCTTCACGGTTATCACGTACAGGAACGAGTTCTCGAGCCCCTTTGCGCTTTCGACAACCCTCTCGAGCGGCGTGTTGGGCGCGATCAGCGGGATGTAGCTTATGCCGCGGGGCCGTATCTCCTTCAGAAGCTCGTCCCTTTCCTCGAGCGGAAGGTCCACCGAGAGGACCGCATCTATTCCGGCGTCGGCGGCCTCCGAGGCGAACCTGGCAAGCCCCTTCGAGTAGATCACGTTGTAGTAGGTGAAGAGCACCAGGCCCGTGTCGGGGTGCTTTGCGCGCAGGCGCTTCGCAAGCGCGAGCACGTCATCGAGGCGGACGCCCTGGCGTAACGCCTCGTATGCGGCCGACCTTATCACCCCCCCGTCCGCGAACGGATCGGAGAACGGCACGCCGAGCTCGATGATGTCGGCTCCGCCCGCCACCAGCGCGTCAGCGGCATCCTCGCTCTTCCCGATCGTCGGGTACCCGATCGTCAGGTAGGCGACGAACGCCCCGCGCCCCTCCGACCTGGCCTTTGCGAAAGCGTCAGCAATCCTCTGTTTCATCGATGGCTCCTTTTGTAGTTGAGAACGTTTTCCATATCCTTGTCGCCGCGCCCCGAAAGGTTCACGAGCAGCAGCGCATCCTTCGGAAGCGCAGGTGCGCGCTTGATCGCCTCGGCGAGCGCATGGCTCGACTCGAGCGCCGGGATTATCCCCTCGAACCTGCACAGCGCGTCGAACGCCGCGATAGCCTCGTCGTCATTTATCACGGAATACTCCGCGCGTCCCGTTTCCGCCAGGTGGCAGTGCTCGGGGCCTACGCCGGGATAGTCGAGCCCGGCGGAGACGGAGTATGTGTCGATGATGTTGCCGTCCTCGGTCTGGAGCAGCATCGTCTTCGCGCCGTGCAGAACGCCGATCCGCCCGCCGTTGATCGATGCCGCGTGCTCGCCCGTCGCGATCCCCTTTCCGCCGGCCTCGACGCCGACAAGCTTCACGGCCGGGTCGTCGATGAAGCCGGCGAAGAGCCCCATCGCGTTCGACCCGCCGCCGACGCATGCGATAGCCTGGTCGGGGAGACGCCCGAACTTCTCAAGGCACTGGCGCCTCGCCTCCCTGCCGATCACGCTCTGGAAGTCGCGCACCATCTGCGGATACGGCGCGGGGCCCGCGACCGTCCCTATGACGTAGAACGTGTCGTCGCAGTTCGTGACCCAGTCGCGGAGCGCCTCGTTCATCGCGTCCTTCAAGGTCGCGCTTCCCTCGGTCACGGCGTTGACCTTCGCGCCGAGCATCTTCATGCGCTCGACGTTCGGCGACTGGCGCTCCACGTCGATCGCGCCCATGTACACTTCGCACGGCATTCCGAAGAGCGCCGCGACCGTCGCAGTCGCCACACCGTGCATGCCGGCTCCGGTCTCGGCGATGAGCCTCCTCTTGCCCATGCGCCTCGCCAGCAGCGCCTGGCCTATCGTGTTGTTCACCTTGTGCGCGCCGGTGTGGTTGAGATCCTCGCGCTTCAGGAGGATCCTTGCGCCTCCGAGATGCTCCGAGAGCCGCTTCGCGTACGTTATCGGAGACTCGCGTCCGACGTAGTCGCGAAGTATCTCCTCGAACTCGCGCCGGAATGCAGGATCGGCTTTCGCCTCCCCGTAGGCCTTCTCCAGTTCCTTGATAGGGGCCATCAGCGTCTCCGCGACGTACTGGCCGCCAAACTTTCCGTAGTGTCTGTTCATGGTTGTATATCGTTATTCGTTGGTTGTAAGCTGCCTCAGCCTTTCTCCGGGCGACGCCGCGCGCATAAGCGCGGTCCCGACGAGAAACCCGTCCGCGCCGGCCGCCTTCGCGCGCAGGATCGCATCGCGCGTGTGCATTCCCGACTCCGCGATCCTCACGCACCCTTCTGGGATCGACCCGACAAGCCGCTCGAGAAGCGATACGTCTGTCGTGAAGTCTCTCAGGTTGCGGCAGTTCACGCCGATGATCCCTGCCCCGGCGTCCGCGGCGCGATCGATCTCCTCCCGGTCATGCGTCTCGACAAGAGCCTCCATGCCGAGAGACCGCGCAAAACCCATGAGGTCGGCGAGCGCGGCATCGCTCAGCACGGCCGCTATGAGGAGCACCGCATCCGCCCCTGCGGCGCGCGCCGCCGCAACCTGGTAGCGCGTCGAGAGGAAGTCCTTGTAGAGCACCGGAAGACCGGTCGCCGCGCGCGCCTCCCTGAGGCAGTCCTCGCCGCCGAGGAAGCGGTGGGGCTCGCAGAGCACAGACAGCGCCGCCGCGCCCGCGTCCGTCAGCTCGCGCGCAAGCTCCGCGGGACGGAACGCGGCGCGAATCATGCCCTCGCTAGGGCTCGCCTTCTTGAGCTCCGCGATCACCCGGCAGGACGCGGTTCCGTCGTTCCGCCTCGCGAACGCAGCGGCGAAGTCGTGCGCCTGCGGCGCTGCGGCGGCCATGCGCATCACCTCCTCGAACGGTAGCGCCTTCTCGCGCTCCGCGGCGTCGCGGCGCCGCATGTCGGTAAGCTCGACCAGAATGTCGTTCATAGCTCGATCATCCTCTTCATCTTTTCGATGGCGCGTCCGGAGGCGATCGACTCCTTTGCGATCTCGACCGCCTCGGAATAGCTCTTCGCCTTCTCTCCGACAAGAATCGCCGCGGCCGCGTTTCCGATCGCCGCCGCGCGGTACGGGCCCTGCTCCTCGCCGTTCAGGACGGAGACGAGAAGCTTCGCGTTGGCCTTCGCGTCGCCGCCCCTTATCGCCGATACGGGGTAGTGCGCGCCCACCGCCGCTCCGGCGTCGAGGAGCGAGTTCCTCACCGCGCCTCCCTCGAGCGACGACACGAACGTGAAGCCGTTCGGGCTTATCTCGTCAAGGCCGCCTTCGCCGGCGACGACCATGGCGCGAACCGATCCGAGTCTTCTCAGGGTCTCCGCGAAAGTCATCGCGAGCTTCTCCTGGGGGACGCCTATCACGTGGCGCTTCGCCCCTGCTGGGTTCGTGAGCGGCCCGAGGAGATTGAAGATCGTCCTGAACCCGAGTGTGCGCCGCACGGATGCCGCGAAGCGCATCGCAGGGTGCAGCGACTTCGCGAAGAGGAACCCTATGCCGACCTCGCGTATCGAGCGGCTCACCTTGTCGACGTCCGACATCAGGTTGTAGCCGAGCGCGCCGAGCACGTCGGCGGACCCGCACGCCGAAGTCGAGGCGACGTTGCCGTGCTTC
>Ga0265298_10002777_pt1 | contig 23882 bp, 24 predicted proteins | sample AusTroGonzalo_MG_3_FD_193486 | JGI IMG/M metagenome (GOLD analysis project Ga0265298, IMG submission 193486) | Bovine rumen microbial communities from tropical cattle in Woodstock, Queensland, Australia - Gonzalo_01 | ecosystem: Host-associated > Mammals > Digestive system > Stomach > Rumen ...
CAGTGAGGCTGCTGATAACGCCAGCTATAGCTGTCTGTGTCGCTGAATCGCTGACCTTGATTCCGCTTAAGAGTTTTTTGCCAGAAGCTTTGTACCATGCGTCAAAATCGCCATCGGCTTCTTTCAACTCATCTAAAATAACATTGCTAGATTTACCTGTAAGTCCACTGACAAGCACCGCAAGTTTGTTCTGCGTTTCTGGGTCATTGAGTTTAATTTTCTTTAAAAGATCTTTGCCTACGTCGTTATACCATGTGTCAAATGATTCATTGTAAGCTTGAATGCTAGCAAGAATATTGTCTGAACTTGTGCCTGTAAGCGAACTGACAACGTTAGCGATTTTACTTTGCGTTGTTTCGTCACTAACATCAATGCCGCCAAGCAACTTGCTACCATACTCGTCATACCATTTATCAAAAGATCCTTTTGAACTCTTTATGCCAGCTAAAACACTGGTAGTCTCAGCACTAGTGAGGCTACTTATAATACTCGCAGCGTTTTTCTGCGACTCTGCCGTTACATTATTGACAGCCGTAATCAGGGCGGCGGCGTCAAATTCACTTCTACCATACTTTTCAAACCACTGGCCAACAGTCATCCCGGCTTTTGTTATAGCTTCAACAACGCTATTCCGAGTCCATCCGCCAGCTTCTTGACCTGCACCAAGAGTCAGCCCTTGGTTCATAAGGGAAACTTTCTTGTCGATAATTTCGAGCTCTTTACTCGTAAGGCTATTAATCACTGCTCCAACAGCATCATAATCAACGCCTAGATTTTCGTTCTGGCCATATTTCAGATACCATTGCTCTAAGGATAGATTTTTTTCATTCAACGCATCCCAAAAATCTTTTATAGTCCAATCGGTACGGCCTTCGTATGCGATAGCGTTAAGCTGTGCCACTTTGGCTTGGAGTAATGCTTGCCGTGACGAAAGCTGAGAGGAGTTTGTTAATTCAGCCAGAACGCTATTCAGTTGGGTCTGATATCCAGCTATTGCGGTTTCAAGTGAGCCAATAGCGCCCACGATACTAGAAGACTCAGTACCAAGTTTTTCATTGATACTATCAATTTGCTTGGTATAATTCTGAGCATTCTTCTCTTCAGCCTTGGCTTGAGCGGCAGCGATCTTTTCTGAACTCTTCAGCTTCTTAACGATATCATAGAATGCATTGTCATACTCGCCACGAGAACCAGCTTCGTTCTTAGCCAAAGCGAGGACGTTATCAGCAAGTGACGGAAGCTCTTTTAAAGCATCTTCATCGCCCGCCATAGCTTTCTTATACGTCTCATTGAATTGTCTATAGGCTTCACTGTAGCGAGAAGTGGAGAGGTTCTTGTCAGAAGTCCAGAGATTTCGTCTTACCTCCATCAATTTCTTGGCTAAACTTAAGAACGTGTCGCGCAGTCTTGTCGCAGTATTCAACAGGTCATTATTGCTATTCAATTGTTCCTGCAAAGCGGCCCTGAGCTGATTCTGGAGCAGCTTGATCTTGGTATCAAGCATTTCAGCTTCTTGTACTTTGAGGGTTGTTCTGTATTCCAGATTGTTTTTGCCAATCTTTGATGCGATTTCCTCTAATTCATTTTGCTGTGAATAGAGCAAGTTTTGAATTTGATACTGGCTTGAGTCACTGCCATACTGAAGTGATTTAACACGTAGATCTAAAGACTGGTCATAGCTATGAAGCATCGAGTTAGTGAGGTCAGTGATAACCATTTTGCGCTGACGTTCAACCGCTGTCACTTCCTGAACGCTCATACCCACCTGACGCATAGCGTCAACCAGATCATCGAATGTCGAATTGATTTCGTCCGTCTGACGTTGAAGATCGTTTGTCGTTTTATACGCGTCGGTTACAGAAGAAACGTACTTCCGCATGGCAGCAGACATTTTTGATTGCGCTCTAGATATGTCCTGAGATGTGAACATACCACCAGAGGCAATCATAGCCTTAATTGCTTGTCCAAAATTATTGGCGATTTCACCTAATGTCTTAACTGCCTGACCCTCTTCCTCGTACTTGTCTAATACGTTATTGACGTATCTTTGTATAACTTCTTCATGCTTTTCTATTATCTCTTGCCGCTTGCTATAAGTAACTCTAGTAATTTCTTTCAAATCATTAAACGTATCATTGATCTTCTTGACATTATTAACTACCTCTTCTGTGGTATCGCTGAAATCATCAATTACGTTATCAATATATGTATCAATAGACTGTCTTCTTGCATCCATGACTTTCTTGATAGTACCATTATCAACACCCTGCTCCCTAAGAACTTTGCTAAGATCAGTGAATGTCTTACTGATCTCATCAACCTCATTCTTAAGTTTATTGGTTGCACCCGTATAATCATTGATAACGCTGTCAGCGTAATCCTTAAGGGCTTTTACTCTCTTCTTATCAATCTCTGAAATCTTCTTTGTAGTCCAGCCAAGATTTGTTAACTCGCTTTCCCAAGTTATGAACTGATTGGCTAGAGATTGAATTTCCTTGCCAACGGCACTTGTCGGATTTTCAATTTCTTTAATTGAAGCTGAGACTTCATCAAACTTCTTGAGCGCTTCAGCAGCTCTAGTCCAGCCTTCAAGGCTGGATTTATCAACAGTCAAACCTATGCTATCTGTATCTAGACTACTTAGAGCCTTTAGAATAGGAGTTTTAATTCCTTCTTCGAACTTTTCCTTAAGCTCATCTTCAAGGTCAGAACCAAGGGCTATAACTCCTGCGGCCTTAATTACTGCGTTTCTTATCCCTTGTTCTCCCTTCCCCTTCTTAACTATTTTTGAATAGTCCATATGGGAGAACACATTGATGAGAGTCTTGGAATACTCATCTGAGATCTTCTTACCAAACTTCTCAAAATCAGGAGATTCATTCTCCCAATCGCCACTGACTTTGACTTCGCCATGTTCTTTCAGGGCATCGGTAAAAGTATCAAGTAGTTCCTGACCGCCAATGTTATATACAGAAGTCTTAACACTATTAAGTTGTTTTACAGCAGCTTCGAGAGAAGATTGGACAAAGCGTTGAGTATATTTCGCCATGGCTTTATTATAGCCATTGTCCTTATGCCATTCAGATGTAACCTTACCTGTAGCAAGATTAGCATTTCCAGTTACACCCATCGTCGGCTCTTCATCTTCTCCGCCGCCAAACAAAGAGCCACCTAAAGCACCTAAGACTGTACCCGCGAGAGCACCAATGCCTGCACCAAGTGGCCCGGCAAAACTGCCTAGTGCCGCACCAATCTTCGTACCTGCGAAAGCCCCAGATGTAGCGAGAGCCGCACCTGCAAGCGACCCACCAACGCCACCGATCATGCCGCCGATATTTGAGCCTGTACTTTCCTTAATGCCCAAGGCAGGCACAACGAGGTAGTTGCCAATAGCTCCCCCGACAAGACCACCAGCCATGTTGCCAAGAGTGGATACACCTTTAACTGCCCCTGTCAGCGTTTGAGTCGGAGCAGTAGTAGACATATTAGCTACAGCCTCACTTGTACTGCCAACGTACATTGAGGCCATAGCGTTCATTTCAGCATTTGCTGCGGCCTGCGCTCCAGAAGCAGCAAAGGTGTTAGGCATAAGAGAAGCGGCAGCACTATCAATCCAATTGCCTGCGGTATCAAGGACAACACCGCCAGCTTTGCTCATAGCAGCACTTTGGAGCATACCAGAAGCAGCCCCTATTAAGCCGCTGCCACCGCTTACAGCTCCACCTTGAGCAGCAGTCGAGCCGCCCATAGCTCCTGCAACGCCGTTGACCACAGAAAGCACAATAGGCTGCACCAGAGCTTGGTACGCCATGTCTTTGAGGAGCTGCTTGAAGAGGTCTGCCATCGAATCAAACGAGATCCTGCCTGTCTCGACAAACTCGTCAAACATATTGTGGCAGTTCTGTTCAAAGCCCTTGGCGAAGTTGTAAGTCAGACTCTCCCACTGTTTCGCTGAATCGCCATACTCAGCCGTGAATTTCTTCAGGCCACGGTATGCGCCGTCAAACCAATCAGTGGACGCTTGAAGCTCTTTGAACCTCTTCCACTGTTCGATCATTTCGGCGGGAATGCCCTTGACGTTTTCGAACTTCTTGGCTTCAAGCTCGATCAACTGGATGCGAAGCTGCGCTGAGTTCTCGTACTGGCCATTGAGTTCAGCCAGCTCGTTGTAGAACCCAATCTGAACTTGGAGATGCTGCATCTCCTGTTCACGCAGCCTTTCCTGCTGTTCCTGAATAGCGAGATCCTTCTTCCTTTCAGCCAACAGCTTTTGCTGCTTGCGAAGCTCTTCCGCTTGAGCGTTTGTGACTTTTTTGGAGTTAAGCATCTTATTGATATTCTTATCGATATCAATAAGCTCGTCGTTGTACTTGTTGGTGATGTCGGTGATCTTTTTCTGTACTTTTTCAGCACTGCTATACTTAAACTTCTCTTCGATACTTTCAAGTTCACTATTGGTCTTCTTAAGGAGGGCGTTGTAATCTTCTTGGGCGTTAGCGGCTTTGGTGGCTGCGCCGCCACCTTTAGGTCTATTGCGATCCTGCTGTTCTTTAATTTTCTTGTTTTGATTTCTGATGGCAGACGCATGAATTAAAAGAGTCTCAAAATAATCTTTTTCCTCGTTTGTTAAATAGTTGAAAGAATCTCCAAGACGCTTTAAGACATCGCTACCTTCTGCGCCAACGTTGTTAATCATTGTATTGAGAGTGTTTAAATCAACATCTCCCAACTTCTTTTTAAATGGGGTTGCCACGTCAGATACATCGGCTAAACCAGACAGCTTTAACTGATTCGACCATATTGTATCTTCCATTTTTTCTATAGCGCTATTGAAATCCTTTGTATTGATAGCCCAGCCACCAGCGAGAATCTGCCTAGTAGTCTCAAAATCCGCTGCGACCTGAAGGATAGCACCGCTAACTGACCCCAAAATACTAATCATACCAGCAAATTTTTGAGCAGTACCATTCAGTGTTTGTGTAAGATCCTTATTGGCGTCGCGGTTCTTTTCCATAGCTATTATAAGATCTAGATATTTCTTAGCTAATTCCGCATTTTCGCCAGAAAGAACATTTACCCTTAAAGCAGCTTCTTTATAAGAGATAGAACCAGCTTGTAATCCAGCCCACACTTCTTTGAATGTCAAAGTAAGTTTGTCATGGGCCTTAACCATATACCCATTTTCATCAACATATCTTTCTATATACCTACTGGCTTCATCAAGAAGTTCATTATAATCATTTATATTTTTCTTAAGTGCTATATGAGCTTCAGCCTGGCTCATATTCTTTATAGCATCTGTTACGCCTACAATAGTTGCATTAAAGTTTTTTATTGCTTCTTCAGCGCTTGAAAATGAATCTTTATATTGTTCATTAATTTTAGTTGAGGCTTCTTGAGCTGTAGATAATGCAGCAACGATACCAGTAGCAGCGGCGAAACCTATAGCCCAAGGGCCACCCAAAAAAGTTACAACCCCCTTAAGTCTAGTACCTAAAGTAAGCAATGCTCCGCTTGTGACTTTCGCAACGCCATTAAAGGCGACAAATCCAGCGGCAGCTCCTGTAATAGCAACTGTTAAAGTTTTAAAATAACCTGCGTTGACAAAATCCTTAAATACAGCAAATCCGTTAGCAAGCCCATTAATAGCACTAGCAGCAGAATTGGAATCAATAAAAGATGCCTTAAGCAATTCAAATTCAGTCTTTACTTTATTCAAAGCACCTTGCATCGTATTAGCTGCTCGTGCTCCAGCTTCACCCCATTCTTCCCTGAGTGCCTTGGCAAACTTCGGCAGAAAGTCTTCCGTCATCAATTTGCCATCAGCCATCATCTTGTCTAACTCGGCAGTGGTAACGCCCATAGCCTTAGCTGCTATTTGAAATGCGCCGGGTAACTGTTCGCCTAACTGCTGACGCATTTCCTCAGCAGACACTTTGCCTTTAGAGATCATCTGGCCAATGGCGTAATAGACACGCTGCATCTGCGTAGAGCTAAGTTGTAACGCAGCGCCAGCGAGATTGACCGACTCAAATATGTCGTTCATCTCTTTCTTAATAGTGCTATTCTGACCAGCAGCGAAAAACGTCTTAGCTGACTCGGCTAACGAAACATACTCTTGGCCAGTTTTTTTGGCTTGTTCATAAATGAAATCTAGCTGCTTTTTTCCTCCAGAAGTTCCTTCATATATTGAAGAATAAGCCAGTTTTAGCCTATCCAAAGCTGTAGTGGCTTCAATCGTAGCAGAGGCGAATTCTCTCACACCCTGAACAATAGCGTGAGTAGTAAAAAATCCACCCAAAAATATTGCTGTAGACTTACCAAAGCTATCAAGAATACTCTTTGTGTTTTTAAGCTCATTACTTACACCGCGAATTTCATTTCTCAGTCTCTGTATAGCTTTGGCAGCTTCGACATGAGCACGTCTGATCTCAGCGCTTGCTTTCTTCTCATCAGAGGTAGTAGCCAGAACGTTTGAGCGGTACGTCTTATACGCTTCAACAACGTTTTTGATCTCCTGCCGGATCTGCGAGTATGTCCTGACACCCAAGACGTTCTGAGCCTTCTTCATAGCGGCTTCAGTAGCACCAATAGCATTGGCCATACGCATATAGGCCTGATCCGTCAGCCCAATCTGCTGCTGCAGGGAGCGCATGGAACGCTCAAGACTTTTGGCCTTGGCCACCTTAAGGGCATCTTCCATATCCTTGCCAAAGATTTGAGCCTGCTTACCCGCAAGACCCAATGCAGTGGCGATATGCTCGAAATGACGGCTAAACTGAGATATATCTTTCTGACAGGCAATGGCAGTTGCTTTTACGTTCAGCAAGTGTTTTGAAAGACTGGACGTAATCTTCTTTATCTGATTCTCATTGAAAAAATTATCAGTTGCATTTTGAACGTTTCTGGCTGTCTGCTTTGCATATTGTTCAGCCTGCTGCAAATTACGTCTAAACGGCTCAATATTACCGCTAATCTCAATATATACACCACCGTATTGAGTGGATCTAGGCATAGCTTTAACTCCTGACAATGACTGTATGATTGCCAATAGCGTTGGCTACAACGCTTTGAGCTTCATCAAGTATCTCCTGTTCAGCATCATATACAAAATGGTAACCATTTACAAACCCTATGACTGTCCCGCCCTCACCAAGCTTCCCACCTTTAACCAGTAAATGTCCATCTTCTAATAGATGAGCGTGTGGTGACATAGCTCCAGCAATATAAATCCCGTCACCACCGTATCTACCTATACTTGCTCTGATATGAGAACGAAGCTTCTTTGAAGCAGGAACACCTTTTCGCGTTCCAAATCGAGATGTGTTCTGCTTAATCTTTTCGACAGCCATCTCAGCTAATTCTTCAAGGCCAATATTTGTGATGTGCATATACTCTCTAACAATTTCATTTACAGGAATTTTAACATAAGCCTTACCTTGAAAACCTCTTCTGGGCATCTCAGACTCCAATAAAAAAGAGGTCTGACACTTCTGCCAGACCTCTTGTTGTTATTTTCTACCCTTAGACCGATGACGTTCCCGAATCTTTTCCTCTTTGGCCTCAAGCTTGCGGATCACGTTTTCAACAGCTCGGACTTTCATCCAGAACGCAGGAGGGGTTTCTACGCCCATACAATCAGCTAAGATTTTTAAGGCATTGTAGTCGAAACCGATTGTTCCACCAAAACCCGCGACCCTGACCTGAGTACATCCTGCCTGAAGAACCATCCACGTTGGCTTGTTAACCTCCAAGAGTTCTGGGCATCTAGCACTACAAGTGTCACACGACTCACTTACGCCAGCTTTGCGGCAACTCTCACAGTACTTTGCTCCGTCACCAGCGAGCCATTCCCAAACGTCCGCTAGTTTTTTGCTTCTTTCTCAACACCAAAGGTTTCATTGAGCGTCTCATGAAAAATCGGAGTCATCTCTTCAAACAGCAAATCACCAGTTTTACTGCCATCGGGATCGACAACTTCATTGACGTACATGATCTGCTCAAGACCCTCTTTTTTCTGGGTCATCATGGTGCGGATCTGACCAATAGTCATGGGTGAAATCTCAAGGGTTTTACCGTTAGGAAGTTTCATCGTACGCATTTGTTTTCTCCTTCTGCCGAGTTAAAGATTACGCATAGCTGGCCACGTCATTCTTGACTGTGACCACTACGCAAGAGTTATCAGAGCTATCGCTGAAATAGGCTTGGAATGGAAATTCACAAGTAATGCCCTTGGGGCCATCAACAGTCGGGCCTTGATACTGAAGTTGAACTTGAGGGAATTTAATGGCCAAACTATTGTCAGCGTCAATAGCGAACGAAAGTTCGAAAGACATTTCTGTGGAATTCTTGGCCGCATTGAGCAAGGTAGTATCGGTAAACAACGAAGTAAGCGTACCACTAACTTGCATAATGCCTTCGGGAATGTCGTAAACCATCCCTTCGCCACCGATGGTACGGATATCAGTATCCAAACCATTGTCGATGGTAAGGTCAAATTGAGTGACCTTGCCGAGGGTGGTTCCGTCTTTCTTTAGGCCACCTTGGAAGTTATTTAACCGTTTAAGAACGATAGAGGTCGCGCTGCTATCGTAGTCAGTCGAGGAGTATTCAGCGCTGCGGCCAGCTAAGGAAAGAGTCGCTGTTAACTCTTCATCACCGCCAGCAGTGAGCGATAGAGAGCTAACCTTCACACCCATGAACTTACCATAGGTCAACGGGTTTGTTCCGTAGGTACACTGCACGATACCGCTGGGGTTGGTGTCACCGACCTTGAACACATGCGTGTAAGGAGCGGCGCTACCAGAAGTGGTAGGAGCACCAAGCAGCAGCTTGAGCCAGAACGGAAATGCATGGAGATCCACGGGAACGGTGATGTCACCGCTTACTTCTACGTTGCCATCGAAAGGTTCGACAGGATCTCTGCGTCCTGTCAGGGTTTCAGCGGCGTTTTTGTTACGATTGACGTTCAGATTGAAACTGTTAATCGGCAAAATCACACCAGCGGGTGTGGTGGGAGCAGTACCAAAGGACTCTTCAAAGTCCAGAAGACATTGGGTTTTATAACCTCTAGCGATTTGTTCAGGCATCGCTTAATCCTCCGCATTTTCAAGAAACCAAACGGTGTAGCGCATAAGTACACGATAGTATGGGCCAGTGTATTCGTAATCGTCTGAGTCGTAACGAAGGTGAGCACCCCAAGGGCCTTGCGCTGGCATAGCCGCACGTACAGCCTTTGCTACGTCCTTAGTCTGACCGTACTCCATTCCCCATACATCTATTTCCAAGTCAACTTTTTCAAGACCAGAAGCACCAGATAAGGTATTTGCAGGATAACTTCTTAACCGCTGAAAAGTTATACAAGGAAGCTTCGTCCCTTGTGGAATAACAAGAGGAAACACTTTGTTCCCTACAAGTGCATAAACATCATCGTTATTGATGAGAGTGTCTCGAAGGACAACTTCAAAGTCTACTGCACTTGTCATTCCAATTCCTCTTGTTCAGTACTTCTGAGAAGACACATCACAGTAAGTTCTGTCAACGTATTGTCAGGAAGCAATGCTGTAATGTTGAACACTTGACCTTTATATATAATACGCATCAATGTTGTCAAGTCTTCTCTGTACCGTATCTTCAAGCGGTATACAGCTCTTGATTGTCTCTCTCCTGTCTCCCAATATTCATTACCACGCATAGCCTCAAACGATCCCCACACTTTAGCATAATCAACCCATTCTTCATTCTTTGGGCCACCAAAGCGATCATAGATCTGTTCAAGTTTCTGAATAGTAAATCGGTGACGGAGAAGGCCAGAGCGCATTAGAAGTCTCCATAATGTGTCGTGGTATCAAGCAGAGCATCAACGAAATCATGATGAAATTCATGGAAATTAGGGCCAATACCGAATGTCGCACGCTGTTCATACCAGTTATTCGCCCTCACCATGATCCATTGTTTCTCTGCGTCCGTACACGCCCCAACATTTACTGTTAAAGTGATTTCACCGTCGGGGAACCCATCCAGCGGCGTAAATACCGCAAAGACGGGTTCCCCTCCCACGGCAGAGGGAGTGTATAAAAAGAGTGAAGTGTCAGTAACTTCTTCGCCAGCAACTTTAACTGAGACCAATCCTAGACAAGGAGTAACCGGGATTACGATCTTCTCCTTGACGGAGCAAGATATATCGTAAACACAGGCAACCAGTTTTCGACCTGTCCGATGTTCAGCGTATTCCCTAGCGGCCTTAATCATCACAGGGAACAATTCGTCTTCATCGTCATTGTCCACATGACAATAGGTCTTCAGTTCTTCCACTGTGACAGGTTCTGTGCCTGTAATCTCAATCAAAGTCGCTGTGGCGTTCATTCTGACTGCTCACTCTTCTGCTTTTTGGGTTTTTCCTTTTCTTCCACAACACCGCATTCCTTAGCCACCTTGATCGCTTCTTCTGACAGCTCTACGACGCCAGCTTTAAAATCAAGTGGCCGACAGCCATCTTCATAGAAACGCCAAGGTTTTGAGAGTTTGACTTCTGGCATTACGAACTCGCTTCACATTTGACGAACTTCAAAGCATTGGTATCAACGATCATGCTGCCCACACGCTTGGTCGTGTAGAAACTCACGAAAGGCTTGTGGGTGTACGGGTCACGCAAGCTGCGGATTCCGATACGGTCGATGATCCAGTACGCCTTGGCGAAATCACCAAAAGCAATACAGATGGCATTTGCGCCGATGGAGGGCATCTGTGCATCGGTATAGATGGGATAGCCAAAGACTTTGGACGGTTCTCCGGCCTGCATGGAGGGTTGCCACAGATATTCATGGTCAGAGTTCTTCAGCTTACGCAGCACAGCCAAGGTGGTGCGGTTAACCAAGAACTTGGCGTTGGGCAAATAGCTCTCATGCAGAGTGTAGATAAGATCCAGCAGGATATCCGCAGGATCAGTTGCGGGCAGAGCGTTTGCGACACCAGTCTTGATGTACTGAAACTTTCCGAAGTCACGGGAAGCGTCAGCCGTGGTGACCATGGTAGCGGTCAACAGGCCTTTGGGCTTGTTTGTGCCGTTACCAGTGAAGAATGCGATGTTTTCCTGCTTCGCAAACTCCTCACTCACATCACGGCTCAATTCGCCTTCAACATCAAAGAAGAGGTCGTCTAGGGCCTTCTGAGTAACCTCAGGATTGGCGTAGATCTCGCCGAAAATAGGCGTAATCTGCGTGAAAGTGGGAGTATTGGTGTTGGGACGAGCGGAGGTTTCACCAACCCATCCAGAGTCCACACCGCCAAGGTTGACCAGTTTACGGTAGTCTTCAGTGGACATGGACATCACACGGGCCAGCTTACGCATCACTACCTGATCAGTGACCAGACGCATGATGTTACGATCCTGCTCAATCGGGACGGCATAGCCACCTTCGGACTGAGTACCGACGTTGACATAGCGAGTGCCATCTTTACGTTCAAGGGATAACAGCGCACTGTCATCACCCTTGCGCAGCCACTGATCGAAAGCCTTCCGATGTTCAGCCTGCAAAGCTTCCATTTCTTCGGCAGAGCCAGCAGGGCGATTGGCTTTCTTGGCAAGATCTTCGACAAGCTGGCCCAGTTTATCCAGCTCATCATTGATACGAGCGGTTTTTTCCTCAAGAGCGGAAACGGCTTTGCCGTCAGCTTTCGCTTTCAATTCCTCATCGTTTGCCGATTTGAAATCCTCAAAGGCCTTTCCCTGCTCCTCAAGAAGCTGTTTCAGTTCAGCATCCATGTTATGACCTCCTGAAAATAGCAGTGTTTTGTTTAATCATTTTAACTAATTCATCTTTTGATTCACTATCTTCAGCATCTCGCAGAGACAGTTTATAGCCCCTAGCCAATATATCCTTCGCTTGAGTACGACTAAATCCAGCATCCCGCAGGGCATACTCAGCGTCACGGATCGTTAGATCAGACTTAACATTCTGAATACGAGCCTTATCATTCGCAGGAAATGATACAATAGAGACTTCAACCAAGTCAACACTCTTGATAATGCGAATATTTTTCTTATCTCGTACTTCTTCAGCACTATCATTGAGTCTGAAACCAATGCTTAGACCGTTAATTGCTGGCCTTGGTTCCATCTTCATCAATGTATAAAGCTCACGACCACGATCTGTATTGGCAAGTTTGCCTTCAACATACAGACCATGGTCGTCTTCTTTCATATCTGTCCAGATGCCAACAGGAGTTCGATCCTGTGCGCTGGAAAGCCAACCGCCGCCATGCTGTAGAAGCATTGCTGGCCAGCTACCTTTTGATTTGATATCACTAAGGGTTTTAGAGAAAGCACCCTTTTCGATAATGTCGTCATAAGAATCAAGGTTACCGAAGACTGCGCCATAACCGCTAAAAGTCATGTTGTCATCATCAGTCTTCTGAGCCTTTATCTCCATCAGGCTTATCTGTTTTGTCTCGATCATTATTGCTATCTCCTTCTCCCTCTTCATCTTCGTGGTGCTCTCCGGGCCTCTCCATATTCAACGGGACACGATATTCATCACCCTTAGGATACGGATTCATCTCTTCAAGTTCACGAATCTCATTTGGTGATAATGCACCAATGTTATAGAGCTTCGTGTAGAATTCAGCCCTGTCTTTCGTAGCGCCTCTCAACAAGGCATTTACATTAAATTTAAAATAATAGCCAGCTTTTCGCTCTGCTTTGGTTAGAAGAGATTTATTGGCAGATTGTTCAATATTAGCATACCATGGTGACATAGTATGAACGACATGACTCAGAAACATCTGTTCAGCCGAAGCATACGTGCTGGCCTTATCAGAATAGCCAATCATAATAGGCGGGACACCAAAAGCCCTGCAGATCTCTTCTACCTGATACTTACGAGATTCAATGTATTGTGCAGAATCGTTAGGAGTAGAAAGCTGCTGCCATTTCATATCAGCTCCAAGAACGGCGACCTTGCCTTCGTTTTCAGAACCACTGAAAGCAGCTTCCCATGAGTCTCGTAATTGTTTGCGCTGTTCCTGATCCAGATGATGATCAAGTGTCAGGATGCCAGAAAGTCTCGCGCCATTCTTAAAGGTGTTTGAACCATGGTTTTCAAGAGCCATAGAAAGCCCAATGCTATCTCTGGCAAGTTGAACAGCGCTAAGACCAGAAACACCATCATAAGATAGCCAACGCAGATGCCACATATCACTGGAAGGTACAGTAATCCACCTACCATTCTGCAGATGTATACCATATGTTATTTCCCATCCATTGCGATTGATTGATACTGTACCGGGAGTATAAGGCAAAAGCTCAACGATGCGGCCATTAACACGATTAAGCCAGACGTATGCGTTACCTGTCAGACAGAGATGTAACGCAATCATCTGGCGAAATTCATAGCTGGTTTGAAAATCGTTGGGTACGTTTGTGAGAAGGTCGTATAATGGATGCCTTGTAGCAATATTACGAAGCTTCCCATCAGTACGATAAAGCCGAAATGGGATCTGAGACAGTCCATTAGCAATTACACGTACACAGGCTAATACGGTACTACATTGAAGAGCTGTTTGTGAATTGATGACGATTCCAGAACGAGAAATACTGTTGTACCCTTCAACGATGGTATCATAGGTCATTCGTCCATCTGACTTCTTAAACAATTTATCAAAGGGCCACATCACCATACCTCCACGAAGAATTCTGGCGATCCATCATCTAACTTTGCTCTGGACAATGCCATTATAGTAGCCATAATACCGTCAATCTTATTCTCTACCCTTTCTTTACTAGGATAGAACGACTTCGTCTTCGTACTCCGTAATATCACATTACTAGCCTGCCATGCAAGCAATGGATCACCATTATGATGCAGCTTCTCAGACAAATAAAGAGCTTCAAACTCTTTCATTGGTTCTGAGATCATTGCAGGAGACTGATTAATTTCAATACAAGGAAAGCTTACTTTCTCCCGAATTTCCTGCATAAGCATTTCGGCTTCATGGGGATCGTATGCGAGTTCTTTGACTTTATACCTTTCCGTGAGGGCGAGTAGGTCATCCATGAGGTATCTATAATCTGTCCTTGCCCCGGGTGTAGCAGTAAGCCAACCTTCGGCCTCCCATCGTTGATAATGAGCATTTTCTGGAAGATTGATAGTATCCTCTGGAAGATAATATTTGCCAAATACATAATATTCATCCCCACGTTTAAAAAGCAGCATCATAGCGGTTAAGTCTACCTTGCTGGCCAAGTCAATGCCTACAAAGCATTTCTCGCCCTCAAAGTCTTCAATGGCCATGTCCTTACGACAGGCCGCCCATTTAACCATATTGATCCACGCGGAGCCTGCATTCGACCAGATGTTAAGGTGTTTACATTTGATGATATTTTGTCTGCTGGCGACCTGTATCGCCTCTTTACGCCGAGCTTCGAGGAAGTCTTTGTAGATAGAAACCCCATAATTGGGATTGGCTTTCTGCCAAGCCTCTGGGAGTGTCCAATCGTCATCATCATCAATGCTAAAGACAATAGTAAAGAGCTGATCGTTTTCAATTGTACCCTCAAGGACTTTTATAGCTTCATCTCGCTTGGCATAGCATGGATGTGATGTATCAACGCCTGCGGTCGTAATTACAACGAGCATGGGTTGTGACCGTGCGCCCATACCAGTAATCATGGTGTCGTAGAGTTCAGGTGTCGTATGTTCGTGATATTCATCCACAATGGCACAGTGAGGCGAAGAACCATCACCGGGCTTACCAATAACAGGCTCAAACTTAGAACCATTATTAAGAATGGCTAAGTTTTTAGCACCGATATTGATGTCAAAGTACTTGGCGAATGACGGGTTCTTCAGGCACATTTGCCTGGCAGGGCCGAAAACCTCCCACGCCTGCTTTTCTGACGTAGCGCCGGAATAGACCTCGCTGCCCGGTTCGCCATCGGCGCAGAACATATAGAGGCCGATCACAGCGCCTACGATGGATTTGCCGTTCTTCCGGGGAATCTCGGCGTAGATCTCCCTGAAGCGGCGAAAGCCGTCTTCCTTGCGAAGCCAGCCAAAGGGCGTGGAGAGCAGGAAGCATTGCCATGGCTGCAGGGCGATGCGTTTTCCTGCCCACTCACGCCCCTTGACGTGTACCATCTGGCTTGCGAAGAGACAGATCCTTTCTGCAGCTTCCTCTGACCAGTAATAAGGGAAGTCATCGTCTTCCTGACGCAAGAGATCATCTAGATGACGCTTACAGGCGGCTCTGACATAGCCACAGGCTGGAATCTCTCCCTTTACGACTCCTCTAGCGTAGTCTAGAGCCATTTGGCTAAATTTACTGGACATTACTGCTCACACTGTCAGTGGCCGTACTAAAAGCCGCCCACTCGTTAGTTTTCTTACCAGATTTATCAGCCTTAACCTTGGATCGAGAGATTGGTGTTAAGCCAAATTGAACAAGGTAGTTATGCATTAAAGCCAACGTCGCATTCCTCATCCCAACCAGTGGATGACGCATAGGGACGTCCTTTTTGGACTTAGTGGTGTAATCCCCCATTTCATTTAATTCCTTCTCGACTTTAACCCATGAAGAATACAAGGCCGCATAAGCACAAAGAGCAGTATTGTCCCATTCTGTAAAGCAGCCTAACTCTGCTAATGCTTTGGCCTTATGATAGTATTCTTTTAAGCCAATCTCATCGAGAACTTCTGGATGAGTAGGTTCAGCCACCTTAACATCAGGGAACGGCTCGTCAAAATTCGTTCTGCACTTTTGTAAGGTGCCTTTCAATTTTTTCTCAGCGGTAGATATAGCCATAGTTGTGCCTCATTTCTTGCGCTTATGTATTCGTTCATGACAATCCCTGCACAGGCTCATCAAATTATCAGGACTATTATTAAACTGATTATGGTCTTTGTGATGTACAACGATAGCAGCGTGTTGACACATTTCACACAAGGGATGTTGCGCAAGCTGCCAAGATCTGACCCTCTGCCAATGGGTTCCATATCCTCGTTGCGCTGCGCTAATTCTTTTCTGTCGAAAGCGTTTAGCCTGCTCTGTTAGCTGCTTTGCTTCGTCTTGATGGGCGTCACAAAATCCATTGGGATTTGTCGTGATCGCCCGACAGCCCTGCTTTTTGCAGGGCTTTGGAGGAGAAGGTGGCATTTAGTCACCCTCCTTAGTATGGGGAATATGAACTTCCCGTATTGTCTTACGAACTTTAAATACAAATGTGTCGAGCAAAGTACCGCTCATATATGCAGAGACAGAAACAATTGAGGCGTCAACGGTCGGGGGAAGATTAAGACAATCAAGACCCCAAAACACAGTGACGCCTACGAAGACACTTGTAGTGAGTGAGACTGCAAAGTGTCTGATACCCTTCCAGCCATACCGCATCAAACGCACAGCCGTTGAGACTATGCTCAAAAATAGTGGGACAAATATGCCCACGATAAGCTCTTGTGCGCCTTGAAATGCGGCTTGAGTGTTGTCAATCATCTTTTCCCCATGATGAATTCCTGCCTTATTTTTAGTAAGTCTACACGATATTTACGTAAGGCAAGGAGATCAGCATTTTTCATTTTACAGGCCTGCACGAGATTGGTGTACGCCATTGCGAGATCCCCGACCTTGGTGCCAGCCAGCTCAGGGATCCGAATATCATCGAGCAGAATTGCTGGCGGCAGGAACAGTAACGGCTCGACGTGAGCCTTCTTTGAGCAGCCGAATGACATCAGCAGGCAGATCAACATCAGAAAGGCCATGAGCTTCGATAGCCTGCTGCAGAAGTTTCTTCTTTTCAGCATATTCCTCCTCAATTTTCTGTTTTTCCCTTGTTGCTGTAGCCAAAGCTTCCTCGTGAGCTTCTATTTGGCACTCAACAGTCATGATTCGACCTTCCAAGCCTGCTACTCTTGCATCCTGTTTTGCGAAATATTGAAACAATAACAGAAAAGCTAAAATGAATACGATGACTGCGACTATGCGTGTCATAACAGCTCCGAAAGAATTTGGCCTTCAGCACGTCTACGGTTGTGGTAGCCCGACCAGTACTCTTTTGTCATAAGCCGCTTGGACGCTGTCAGCCAATTTTGCTGGACAAGAGCGTCCCAAGTAAGAGGGTCTTTCTTGGGGCCACCAGTACAGCCACACTGGTACAGGAGAGAGAAAATAACAGCCTGTGCTTGCCAAGGAAGGTTCTCAAAAGCACCTTCGCCTGCGTCCCTGTCGTAACGATTAGAGATCATTACGGCATGATGACCATGCATTTTGGCGTCCAGTACGTCAGCGTCAGCCTTATCAAGCACGAATGGCCGTTTGTAGAGAGCCATGACGGCAGGGACTTTCTTTAAACCGATGTACGGGCGAAGTTTTACAATAATTTCATGAGGAACGCCCATACTTTCAAGCTCAGACACAGATGTTTGGCCAAGGTCAACGCCCGTGGCAATCGTAACCCCTGAAGCCCCCATAGGAATATATTGCTCGGGCCGTCTACCGCCTTTATAATTAGCGGTTCCACCCCCAGCTACATTGCAAGGGATGTACCCACGGTGCATTTGTGGGCCTTCAAAATAATCACGGTTCAAGACTTCGTTAATTTTATCAATGTGTATCATGCTCATACTCCCGTCTAAGTATACGAATTGCCACAGCAATAAGATCATATATTTCAGCATCCATTCGTTTCTCCCAACCTTCTTTTCCTTTGGTGATTTCCTTGGTCACTTCACCATATTCTTCGCCAAGATAGCCAAGAGCTTCGTACTGCCCTTCGGCAAAGTTAGGATGCTTTTTTTCTGCTTTAGCCAATGTACGGCTAACCCTGTCAAATATCTCCATCAAAGTTGCGTTTTTAGGCCATATAATGTCAAGCTTTTCAGGTGACGTATAGCTTGAAGATTCATAACCGCATTTTTTGCATTTCAGGCTATAACACCATGTGTCGCCTTTCCCAAACTCGATAATATCAAAATTATCACCAATGGCGCAGCATCTAGGACAGCTATGTTGATTCACCGACAAGCTCCTTTATTGTTCTATGAAGCTTCTTGTTTTGTTCTATCAGCCTATCCATGCAATGTCTACACATCTTCTTATGTAGAATCTCCCAACCACGAATAGCCATATCGATACCTTGAAACGATACAGGGCCACTCATACCACAGTTCTTACAAGCTACTGTGCAGCCAAAATGGTTATTGCAAAACACTGTGTCAATGTACAAATCATCAGATTCACAATAGGGACATTGATGGATACCAAACAGCAAATCCTCTTCAGTCATTGATGACACCTATTGGCATCTTCACCATGTCATTAGCCAAGGCGATATAGCCACAGGCATCAATAGCTGAATCTTCATAGCCAGCACTACGGAGCATTCTAGCCACCTTCATCAAGGCCATCATCATGGCAACATCAAAACTGTTCAGATCACCTTTGATGTTCTTCAGATAGGCGTTCCAAAAGTTTGCGATAGCTGAAAAACTATCCTCCGGCCTGCCATACTGATCCTGACGTGCGCCGTTGATGATTTCCTTAGCCTTGTCGAGTACCTTTCCACGTTCCATTTCAATCTCCCTGCCAAAGGTTTAAGACTTTAAAAGGACAGCGTACGGTTCCGGCTCATAGCCGTCGTAATCGCTGCCCTTTCTAATTTTCTTCCAGCAATTTTTACATCTATAGTCATTGCACGGCTTGCCGCAGTCGTGGCACTGCCGGTTGTACTTCGTGTTTTTCGACTTCTTCTTCTGGGCCATGCTGTTTTCCTAGTTTATGATCGATAAAGTCAACGCTCATCATAACAAGCTTGCCAAACAGCAGAATTAGGAACCCGCCGCCAAGGAGCGAAACCGTATATAGAATAAATGAGCATAAATATATGTTGTTTTCGTAGTTCGCCAACATCCATAAAATGGCGTGATGCGTGATCCTTACGCTAAGAACGATTCCGCAGAAGAAATTCAATCTCTTAGCCCATTTATGGAGTCTGACAATTGTTTTCGCTCTTGACGCTTCACAGGTGAATTTCTTTTTAAAGTAGAACGGATCTTCGTAAATCAACACGATCATCCACGCAGCCAGAAACATATATATCATAAACAGATCAAAAATTGCAAGCATTTCGTTAATCCTTTGATGTATGATGGGTTACCCGATCTTTAAGTTCTGCCTTCTTAGCATTATTCCAGCGATTAACGGAACCCACGAGATAGCCCGTTATCCGTCTAATCCTGTCGAATTTTAATCCTTTCCCAACCATACCGTTTTCATCTGGATGGATCATATTAAGCCTCCTGAAATTCATTGATAGTTACTTCACATGAGCCATTATGTACATTCTCACCCCACGTCAGATGCAGATCCTTGACCAATGAGTCATCTTCCCACACGCCTGCGCCAGTGAGGGCGTCTAAAAGAGCTTTGCCACCATAGTTATCCAAATCACGGCGTCTGCCATCGGGGGCGTGTAGGATGACCCTTACAGCCAATGGTTTTGAGAGCTTTAGCTGGCCATGACAGAGCAACACCGCTCTGGCCACCGTATCCTTGAACGCACGGCCAGCATTGGTCAGATAGGTGCAGACCCGATTGCCAATAACGCGGTGACTCCAATAGTGGTTGACGCTCGGTGGAAATGGGAGGGTGATTTTGAATTGCATGATGGCTCCAGTGAGGTGTCAGTGTCCCTCAGTGTCCCTCAGTGTCCGAGGTGTTTGGGACACTGAGAATTGGGGTTCGAATCCTCGGAAACCCTTATATAATAAGGGTTATATATAAATAAAAAATAAAAAAATAAGTCAGTGTCCCAGTGTCACACTCTTAAAAAATATTTCTGTTCTTCAGCTTATCTGAAGAACATTTTTTTCAACGCTGTGACACTGGGACACTGACTGGTTTTTGGAAGTAAAGTTGGCTTCAATTAAGGATTTGCGGTCGTTTTTCAGTGTCCCAAAAGGGTGTGACACTGACGGACATTGAGGGACACTGAGAATTATTTTTCGACAACTTCTGCAGCTTGATATGTAATTACTTCTTTGTTGTTACGTGATTTTGTAGTCGTATCGCAGAGCTTGCCCTGAGCCATAAGGGTTTCAATGGCTATCATTAAATCCTTACGAGTCTCAGTCCTAATGGCCCTTGAAATATCACGGAACGTAGCGCCTATTGGACTGAAGTTCTTTTCCTGGCACTCAAGTGACTTTCTATATACAGCATTCATGATTTTTTTGCAAATGGCTTCAAACCTTGACTGCGCTATGTTTTGTTCTCCTTGTTCTATCATACGGGCATCGCATTCGTCAACCAAATCCCAAGCCCATTGGATATCCTCCAATTCGATCTGTTGGCATAGGATTCCCGATCCAAGGCGGCTTGCGCATTTAATGACGGATGTGGCCCACGCCTTTGCCGCTGTGCGGCTGTAGATCGACAGTCCCATTTTATCGCCGGCTTTGCGGCATTCCTCCTTTTTATATTCAATTGCCACGGTCTTTTCGTAATGAAACTTTTCAGCTTCAGGGGAGAGAGGAACCCTGTGGGGTTTGGCCACTGGACGAACTTCAACGCCGCCATTTACGATCTCCGGAGTGTTTTCGCCGCCGTCTATATGCCAAAGCTCAAGGATTCTCCTTTTTAGCGACTCTGGAATTCCGTTGTCACGCTTTGAACAATCAGGAACGGCGAACTCGCTTTCCTGTTGAAATATCATGCAACGGGCCAAGAACCCGTTGGTGGTTTCATTGTCCTGCAGCGACTCCCAGAATTCGTCTGGAACAGACGCTCCGAAAATGGAGAGTCCATACCAGTCTACATCCTTGTCGTTCTCTTCGGAAAGATACGGCTTCTTGTACGGATCATTGGCCTTTTTACCGTACATATCGGTCAGCGTCTTGATGATGCCGTTACGGGCTGAATTCTGGTTCTTGGTGGACTTCAGGAACATCCCGATCTCGTCAAGGATGAACAGCGCCCTTTGGCAGCCTTCACGGTTAAGGTAGGCGATGATGGCTGCGTTGCTGGCCAGGTCGTTGCCTGCGTATGCCCTGGCCAATGAAGGATCGCTGCGCAGGATGCGGCTGATGACTGAGCGTGGAGCGTCCTTGCCTGAGCCTGAATCGCCGATCACGATGATGTACAGGCTTGTGGGCAGATCTGACGTGGTCACCACCCTTTGGCTAAGGACAGTTCCCATGAGGCTCAGTGCGCCAGCCAATGCAAAGCTTCGCTCCGTCCGCATGGAGGATTCCATGGTGTAGTCGATGATCTCCTCAAGCAGTCCACCGGGGTGCAGCAAATGATCTGGCCATGGCTTGAAAGCCTGCACTTCCACTTTCACTGGCCTGAGGTCGCTTGTGTCGATCTGGCTGCTGTTGGCTGAATTGGCTGTAGAACCATGGTTGCGTTCATGGGTTTTAAAGATGGACTCGACAATCGTCCGCACTTCCTTGGGGGACATTGGTGGGACGAAGCGATCCTGATTTTCATCAAGAGCCGTCTTCAGAACTTCGGGGTACGAGCCTCCCATGGAGACGAGGGAGCCTACGAACTGGGCCATGGCTGCGTTGCGGTCGCCTTGTTCGATCTCTCCGAAGCGAGCTTTGACGTAAGTCAGGTCGATGTTGCTCAGATCGACCCCTTGAAGGTCGGAACCTTGCAGCTCCATGAATTCCGGCACTTCGTCATCGAGCCAGGAAGAGCCAAAATAGTCGTGCATGACGTAAACGGCCCCTGTGGGGTGTATACTACCCGGCCCAACGACGTATTGGCCTGAAATTTGGAGGTCTAAGCCTAAATTCAACGCTTTAAGGCGTGATTTCGTCTCTTTTAGCGTGGAAATCGGCGTGTTTTTGGGCCATTTGTAGTATAAATGCCACCCTCTGGAGGTTAAAACACAGAGGGGGGTCTGTATGACGTGTTCCTTGGCCCACTTCTGAGCCTCGACCGAATCGCAGTCCAGAACCAGCAAGTCGCTGTGTGGCCCGCAGATCACGCCGATATTGGCGTTGGGGCACTTCTCCCACCATTCCTCGACCTGTTCTTCGGGGGGAAGAACGGCCTGATAGTCGGCCCATGGAACCAAAGCCTTCTTTTCGCTTGGTTGAAGGGGGATGACCGCCAGATTCCATTCGGAACGCAGGATGTTGGCGATTTCAGCTAACGGCGTGTCTTGGAAGAGTGTGTTCACGGAGCCTCCTTTGGTAGATTCTTGGTAAACCGTGGTGCATTTTACACGATTGCTGGTTTACTAGAGTCTATTTCTGATGTCAAGTGAGACTCGTTGAATAAAATTTTTGTTGACACAAGTGCATTTTGTAAGTACTCGTGGGGCGTAGGAGGTGCTGTATGGCAACACCCTCAGAAAAATCAGCGACTCTTACAGCAATAAGAAGCTATGTGGATGACTTGTACGATGGGAACGTAAAAGCGGCTGCAAGAACTCTTCAGCCCTACGGGATAAAGTACGAGACTTTCATTACATGGTATAAAGGGGATAAGTGCCCTAAATTGGCTTCTGTAGAGAAAATTTTTGAAGTGCTGAAAGATTCCGGCAGGATTTTGAGCATTGGTCCTTCCAAGGCACATATGGAAGTTGTTGAGTCATACGACTTTATTCCTCGTGTAGTAGCTGTGGCAGGAGCCGGAGAAAGCCTTCAGACAGAGGGAGCTTTTAAAAGCCTCTACGCTTTCAGGAAGGAGTTCTTGGCGAGGGAGGGGATCGAAGCGAAAAGCGCCGTGATGATGTACGTCTCAGGCGACTCGATGGAGCCAACCATTATGGACAGGGACACCATCCTGATCGACAAGAGGGACAACGTCCCGAAGGATGGCTACATATACGCCGTCACGCTGGGTGACGCATTGATGGTTAAGCGGATGCAGAAAATCATAGACGGATGGATACTTAAGAGCGACAACCCAAAGTACGCCCCGGTGACTGTACAAGGTCAGGAGCAGGAAAAGATGGTTGTCCATGGCAGGGTGAGGTGGTTCAGCAGGGTGATTTAGTGGTCGTTAGTCCAATGGCTAACGTTAGTTAGTGAGGTAAAACCAGCCGAAGTGCTGGGGATTAGCTTTTAGCGGAGAAATGGATTGCGCTGTAGAGCCAAGAATGCTATTTTGGCTCTAGGAGGCACTATGCGTGAATTACACTCATTGGAAGAAGCATTTGAATACGCAGGCGAACTTATTAGTGGTAATAAAAGCTTCGAAGGCGTGTCATTCAATGGAACTTTTCAGTATACTATTACAATGAGAGGTGATTCGTGGCATGGGTATATAGATAAGCGACACGCTAGATATCTGCTCTGTTTACAAGATACAGTAAATGACGTACTTTCAGATATTCTAGGAAAAAATTTTGACGCTAAAAACGAAATAGACGTACAGATTAAAGTTGCAGAAGGTAGCTCAGAAATAACAACAGACGTTTTAAATTTACTATCATCTACGGTGAATAAAATGACTGGTACTCAAGTATTTGTAGCGATAATGAGTGCTATATTCGTCTGGGGTGGGCAACACTTCTACGATTCATATAATAACGCCAAAAAAGATGAAATGATTTTAGCTTTAGCGAAAGATGCTAAAACAGAGAAAGATAGGTTATTCCTATCTGAAAAACCAATTAAAGTTTTGTATAATAGCATGGTAGATGGTGACACTATGAGAACAGGAAATAGCCAAGTAGAATTAAATAAATCAGAGGTTAGAAAGCATCTCCAATCATCAACAAGAAGTAAACCGCAAATTTCTTGTTGTGATGGTGAATATGATCTTGAAGATATCAATTTCTCTCAGGGCGAAGAAGTGCTATTTTTATCAAAAGACGGTATACGATTTAAGGCATTAACAACAATGTTAAGTGATGTAGAGGCTAAAAAGCTTGA
>Ga0265298_10002780_pt1 | contig 23875 bp, 17 predicted proteins | sample AusTroGonzalo_MG_3_FD_193486 | JGI IMG/M metagenome (GOLD analysis project Ga0265298, IMG submission 193486) | Bovine rumen microbial communities from tropical cattle in Woodstock, Queensland, Australia - Gonzalo_01 | ecosystem: Host-associated > Mammals > Digestive system > Stomach > Rumen ...
CCAAACAACAATGGCTATTCCTTTGATATTCAAAAGAATAGCCATTATTTTTTATATTCCAACCACAAAACGAAGATGTCTTTGGTCAAACAAAAAAAGAGGATGACTACTTTTTAGTCACCCCCTTATTGTACCATTGGGGACGGTTCCGTTTGGTAGCATTTTTTGGTTTTTCAAAAATGCTACCAAACGGAACCGTCCCCAATGGTAGTGTTTTGCCTATGCAATTACTCCCGAACCAAGCATCTCGTCATCAGGAGCGTACCAGACAGCGAACTGGCCGGGGGTGATGCCGCGCTGGGGCTCGTCAAAGATGATGTAGAGGCCCGATGCACGCTGTATGAGCCAGGCATCCTGCAGGGGCTGTCGGTAGCGGATGCGCACGCGGTAGCGGCGTATCTCACCGTCTTGCATACGGAGGTCGGGGCGTATCCAGTGTATCTGGTTGCCGGCAATCTTGAGGCAGCTGCGTGACAGGCCGGGGTGGGTGTGGCCTTCGCCCGCATATACGGTGTTGCTCTCTATATCGGTTGCAATTACAAACAGCGAATCATCGTGCCCGCCTACGTTCAGGCCGTGACGCTGTCCGATGGTGAAGAACTGCGCTCCGTCATGCGTGCCTATTATCTTGCCCCAAGGATTGGCCTTGAAGCGGGTTTTCTTTACGTGCTTGCGGCCGGAGCGGTAGGTCTCTGTTATGAATTTTATGGAATCGTAGCGGTAGGGCGTTGCCAGACGCTCCAACGTATCATCATTCAGCACGGCAATCCTGGCGGGGTCATACCGGTTGGAGCAGAGTGTGTCTGTACACTTGTCCTCGCTTATGTAACCTGTCACAAGATTGGCCTGCACGCCGCCCACAGTGAGGCTTGAGAGTGTCTCCTGCTGGAATCTGAAATGCGGATTGTCAGTGTAGAAATCAGGATATACCTCTACGATGTTGCCTTCCACGCTCTTGAGTTTCTGCTTTAGGAACTCCGGCAGATCTACCTTGCCCACAAAACAGATTCCCTGCGAATCTTTCTTGGTGGCCGAGGGTAGGGCGGCATCGGCGGCAATCTGACGAACCTGTTTCTTGAGCAGGTGTCCTATAGGGAACATGGCACGTGAGAGTTGTTCCTGGCTAAGCTGGCACAGGAAATAGCTCTGGTCCTTGCCGGGGTCCGTGCCCTCGAATATGCGGTACATGGGCTTGCCGTCAGGACCTGTAATCTCCTCCTTGCGGCAGTAATGGCCTGTGGCAACCATATCGGCACCAAGTTTCAAAGCGGCATCCAGAAACGCATCGAACTTGATTTCGCGGTTGCAGAGAACATCGGGATTGGGCGTGCGGCCCTGCTCGTATTCGCTGAACATATAATCCACCACGCGGCGTCGGTACTCCTGGCTAAGGTCCACAAAGTGAAAAGGTATGCCTATCTTCTTGGCCACCATCTCGGCCACCAGGCGGTCCTCTTCCCACTCGCAGTCACCGTGCAGCGTACCCTCAGTGTCATGCCAGTTCTGCATGAACATGGCAAACACATCATACCCCTGCTGCTTCAACAGCAGAGCCGCCACGCTGGAGTCCACGCCTCCCGAAAGACCAACACACACTTTCATGCTGCAAAGGTAAACAAAAACGTGCAAAAGGGGTCTGTCCCCTTTTGCACGTTTTTTTAATCTGCCAATGTGTTATTTGGCTTTTACTATGGTCATGGAGCGGCCAAACAGACCTCCGTATGCTTTGACGTCAGATACTAAGGCAAAAGTGAATTTTTCTAATTCCTGCTTGCGCTCACTTAAGACCTCACTGTCCATCTGCCTCCATTCATAACCCTCTGTGAGTCTAAGTGTCTCAGGGTCAAGATTGCCGGCTTCCCAACTCCAGCTCTCTGCATCGCCAGTCCTTGCGTTATAACCTTCTCTCAGACTGAAGTTGATGACACCACCTTCATGAGTGTATGAGCCCTTGAGCTGTTCACCCCAGGCAATGATATAAAACTCAACCTCGTTCTCATAAAAGAAATAAACTATTCCATAATCGGAGGCGTCCTCGCCCATTAATCCATTCCAGCGGCCTGTTGATACTTTTTTATCAAATGAGCCGTTGGACCTGTACCATACTTGTGGTTCCATTGGACCGTATTCTTCATCGATATACGCCCAGGTCATGACGTCTCCATCTATAGTAATCTGATATTTAGACTCTTGGTCATAGATAAGGATACCGTCTTGGTAAGTGAAATCAAAATCTTCTTCCCACAATGTACCTTTACCGTTTGAGTTGAGGGTAAGTGTACCATAGGGATTTGCCAGGTCATCTACCCATGTTCCATAGATGGAGTTACCGGTAATGTCACCATTACCCCCCTGATTGCCACCACCCTGGTTTCTGGGCTCAAGCGGTTCAGGAAGATCCTTAAGTTCACGCCTTGTGTACACCAAATTGTTGTTATATTCAAATACAAGACTACCATTAGTAATGGTTATGTTTTTCTTACTTCCCTTTTCAAGATATCCATCAATAATGGTTACATCTGCGGTACCATTGTCATAGTCGCCGGAAAGTGTGAATGAACCTATAACAAAAATATAACGCTCGTCGGGCATTTGCAGACTTTGTTCAAATATCTTGTGCTCAGTAACTAACACAGTACCGTCTTTCAACAGGAATACAGCCTCAACTCTTGTCTCCATTGGCTCCGACTCAGTGTATGAGTACCAGGCAACAACAGTACTGATGTCATATGTGTTGGGGAAGAAAGCCGGTCCCTGGTCATCCTGATTGCCACCACCTTGGTTGCCGTTTTCCGTGGGCTCGGACGGCTGGGGAAGTTTGGAATTATCCTGTTTGGTATATATGACAGTTTCTCCTTGTTCTATAGCCTTCAACTGTCCGTTTTCTATTTCAACCGTCATGCTTGTGCTTGCATTGATGGTTAATTCTATCTTGCCGGTAGTCAGGTTACCCTCTAAGATTTTGTATGCTCCGCTGGTTATTATTGCACGCTGCGGGTATTCACCATTAGGACCCGATAACAACATATTGCTGGTAGCTACATACGTATAATCATCAAAGAAATATATTGCTGCCACAAATTTTATGTCATACCCGGAGTCTGACATCGTACCTCCGTATGAGTACCAACCCGATATGGTCTTGTTTGCATATGCAGTCGGCAAGAAGGCTTCCAATCCATTATCCTGGTTATTGTTACCACCCTGGTTGTTATTTCCGGTGGGATCAGTAGCCTTGGGGAGTTTTGCGTTATCCTGCTTAGTAAATACCTCATCTCCCATTTCGGTAGTCAACTTGCCGTCTTTAATAACTACGGTCATTGTTCTGCCATCAGAAATCACAACAGAAGCCTTTCCGTTGGTAAAGTCACCCTCAATCAAACTATATTGCCCTACAGCCTCTATCTCACGCTCGGGGCTACGGCCGTCCTCTTTTGAATAGACCTTGTTCTTGGTGACTACGAAAGTGTTGTCCTTAAACAGAAAAACAGCTTCTGTCTTGGTCTTGTCCTTATCCTTTTCAGTCCAAGAATACCATGCAGCTACTTCCTTGTCGGCAAAAGCTTTTGGAAGGAAAGCCTCATCACCAGAAACGTTTTCCTGTGAATTATCAACAAGATCTTCCACTTTGTCACATGATGTGTAGGTCAGGCTGAACATAACTGCTGCAACCATTCCTACAAGGAATTTAAACTTTTTCATAATCTCATAAAGCATTAATAAGACAATATTTAGCCGTAAACATAGCAATTATTTTTCATAATGTGTGCATAAACACTGAAATAATATAATTTTTCCCATTGTTGTAGTTCACTGCAGGGTCCCACATGCTCCACATGCACAAAGGCCGCCATCGGCGACCTTTACCGGCCCGGAGGGCCGCCCGTTTCCGAAAGGAAACTAAAAAGAGGTCCCACATGCTCCACATACAAAAAGAGGCCGCATTGCGACCTCTTTTTGTATGTGGAGCATACGAGAACATTTGGCAGGAAACTATAGGAATATATTTTGAATATAAATTACTGATACTGTTATAATTCCCCAAAAACGTATTCCGAGGAGTTCCGATGAATTGTGAAATTTTCAGTAAGGATTCAGTAAGGATTGCCAACATCTAAGGTATCTACGAACTGGAAATTATAATCCCCATTTTGACGGTGACCACAGAGATATTGGCGGTTCTTGCTTTATATATGTAGGTTATTTATTTACAGATGAAACGGATGGAACGACCTTTATTGTCCCCATTATTTTTGCTGTTGCTGATATTTCTGCTGATATTTCAATAGGGAATCTTTAATTGAGATGTGTGTAAACCGTTCTATCTGTTTTATGTCTTCAGGCGTCTGTTTCCTGCCGTTAGGATATATGATATTGCCTTCTTCATCCTTATGAACGCCGGGTTGCTTAAGCAGATAGGATTCTACGGTTTCTCCTTCAGGGAGTGGAATGGGTATTCCTATCAAGCCATATTCTCTCATTTCTTCTGGAGTTAATGGGCGGGAGCCTTTACCATCCATTTTTGCAGTAACAGCTTTTATATTAGGATCTAATGGTCCGGGCGGCAGAAGAACCAGAGAATAATCCGGGCAAATAAACCTTATTTCCTTATCACCATTGAAATAAACCTTTGACACTTTGGTCTTATATCTGTATTCTATAAAAACGTCACCATTATCATCCATACTAACACCTGGCAGCTTAAGCAGGACATCGCCAACTCTATCCAACTCTGCCTGCCCAATAGGCATTGTAACAGTGTCATTCAAATGGAAATATAAATCTGATACAAATTCCGTATCAGCAACACACTTGATGTCTACTTCCTGAGAACTGGCTTGTTGCCGACTTCTGGAAACAGAATCTTTTACAGCCCAATACAACAGCCAGAATTCCACATCCTTGGCAATCATCTTCTTTTTCTCACCAAAGAATTGAGAAAAATAATTTCCCTCTTCATCCTTATACACATCGTGCTTAAGCAAAAACGATTCTATTGTTTCACCTTCAGGCAGTGAGACCGGCAGAGTTATCTGTGCCACGGAATCTGCAACCGTTTTAGCACTGGCAGCGATATCTACTGGACTATTCGGTTGTTGGGCACTAGCCGTATTGCAGAGTGACGACAGCAAGGATGTCATTACAAATATCAGGAAGCTTTTTCTCATTACGCTACTAATTTGGTTGTCTGATATCTAAACTGAAAAATACGGAAAATGCGTCTCCTGTTAAATTGGAAAATTCATAATAATGTTAAAAACAAGCGCTTATGACATTTTCAGAAAGGTTGATGATACGCAGGGAATAGCTCGCAATAGAAGGTGATGTTACGGACAGACGGGACGGACAGATAGACCGCACATTCGCATTTGATTTAGCACTCCTTTGCCTCCCCAGAAATCTATTGACAGATAATAGGCGTGATCATTCTCATCAATGTAAATATCATATTCATCCCAAGGATACCATCTGCCAAGCGTGCTTGACCAATAATTACCTTGGGTACCACCTAGATTAGACAGGAATGTACTTCCGGCAAAAGGCAGAAATATGGAGCGACCCTCATATCCCAGGACCTTGCTTGTAAAAAGAGCACCCCATACGCCATTCTTTGTTCTTGGGCTCATGGTACAGCTGTCCAACAGCTCTCGCCATTCATCCGCAGTGGGAATACGCCATTTGCCACCCCATAGGATATGGGCCACATCATCCTTGGGTTCAAGCGTTGTCTTGTCATCAGTGAAACCCTCATAACCATAATGACTGTTTTTGCAGTACTTGGTCATACTGGTATCAGAACCGTTGCAATAGATGTAACTATCCCAATAATAACCAGTCTCATAAGATGTAACAGTCATCCCCCAGGCATATAAATCACCATACGATTCAGGTGTCTCTGCACCTACATTACATGTTGCCCATTTGACGCTCAACCCCAGATCAACATACTCATGTTGGGCACTTGCTGGAATGCAAAGAGTCATCATTATTGATGTCAAAGCAAGCGACAGTATTATTTTTCTCATAATGCAACTGATTTGGTTTCCTGTTATCTAAACTGATTTATAAGGAAAATGCATCTCCTGTTAAATAGAAATTTTTGTCATCATTGCTTAGTGGGATACTGATTTAGCCGCCTCTCGTATAGGTATGGGTATACCTTTATACGGATAACCTGAATCTGTATTCATTTCTACTTGAGGCAGTTCATCCCATTCCTTCATCTTAATCTCAAAGAAGGTCGTGTCAATAGGAATAACTACAGTCTCATAACCAACGCAGGGTATCTGCATCCTGTCATCAGGGTTGACCAGACGGAAATGAAAAATACCGCCAAAATCAGTGACTGTGTGAGCCACAACACTGTCCGATGAATCCAGCTCCACTACGTTTACCCAAATCATGGGGCCTATACTATCACGAATGATACCTGATATCGTATCACCCGCCTTAGGCTTATCCTGAGCAAACGCGGTGGTTGCGGTTGCCTGAAAGAACAGCAATACCGTGAGGGAAAGAAGTTTTGGCACTTTCATATTCTTTTGTTTTTGTGACAAATGTAAGTATAGATAGATTGTCAAAACAACAATTAGGCATTGCAATATCGTTGCAATTTCATTTTTGGGGTATCATCTATTATGTCCTGATTTCTGTGTGGACAGTATAGACTTCTTATAATAATTTGTCCTGAAACGACATCTTATAATGATTAAATTCTTACCTTTGACTCCGAAAAGTTGTCATTGTAGTCAGTTTTTCGGAGTAAAAAAGCGGTTAAAATGAAGAAAATAGAGCGTACAACCTATCTGGAGCAGCTTATTAGTGCTCGTGGAGACGGTAATATTAAGGTCATCAGCGGCTTGCGCCGTTGCGGAAAGTCATATCTGCTTAAAAACATCTTCAAGGACTGGCTAACCGGCCAGGGCATACCTGCAGACCACATTCTGCTTTATGATTTGGAGAACAGACGCAACAAGCACCTTCTGGATCCTGATGTACTTTTGGATACCATAGAAGGACGCATGACTGATGATGAGGTCTATTATATACTGATTGATGAGGTGCAGAAGGTTAAAGATTTTACTGAAGTGTTGCAGTCTCTGCTTCTGCATGAAAACGCTGAGATATATGTTACCGGCAGCAACTCAAAGTTCCTGTCAAAGGATATTGTGACCGAGTTCCGTGGCCGAAACAGTGAAATACACATTTATCCGCTCTCATTTGCTGAATTCTTGACCGCATACGAGGGACCGGAGAATGAAGCGTTTCTGGAGTATATATATTATGGTGGACTACCTCAGATACTGTCACAGGAAGGTCATGCCAAGAAAGCTGCATTCTTAAGCAGGATATACAGGACCGTTTACCTGAAGGATATCTTTGAGCGGCATTCTATTGACTATCCGAACGAATTTGAAGAGCTGGTTAAGATTATTGCTTCAAGCATAGGTGCTCCGGTTAATCCCAACAAGTTGGCCAACACTTTCAAGAGCAAGAAGAATCTGCAAGCCATTACTGACAAGACCATATCCAACTATCTGTCATACATAGAGGATGCTTTCCTTGTTGAGGAGGCCGAGCGGTTTGACATAAAGGGAAAGAACTACATTGACTCCCTGTCAAAATACTATTTCCAGGATCCAGGGATACGCAACGCCATACTATCGTTCCGTCAGATTGAAGAGACCCATCTGATGGAGAACGCCATTTACAATGAACTGCGCGTACGCGGTTTCAGTGTGGATGTTGGCGTGGTTCCAGTGCGTATATTGGACGAGAACGGCAAGCAGGTACGCTATAGTTATGAGGTGGATTTTGTAGCCAACAAAGGAAGCCAGCGCTACTACATCCAGTCGGCGTGGAAACTGCCCGACAAGGAGAAGGAAGAACAGGAATCACGCCCGTTCCGCTCCATCAGTGACTCTTTCAAGAAAATCATTGTAACAGGTGACAAAGTGCTTCTGAAACGTGACGAGAACGGTATTGTGACCATCCCTGTAGAACAATTCCTTAAAGACCCTGACAGTCTTGATTTGTAACAAGCTATCGGAACTTTCTAATGAGAGGAATTATTCCGATAGTTTGTGGGTTACACTGAAAAAATAAGTAAGGATTTAGTAGCGTTAAAAAACCAAAAGTGGCTCACAGATATCTGTAGGCCACTTTTTAGTGGAGCATACGATAAATACCAACGCTCAGGATTAACTGTGTCTGAGAGGAAAAGACGGCAGCGCAATATTAATGTACTTGGTGAGGTTGCCGAATCTATCTGCAGCAGCTCCAATGATGATGACGGGAACTGTGGGAATGGCTGTGGTATGGGAACGTGTTCATGACCTAATTGAGCAAAACCATGGTAAGCGGAAACAAAGAGATTGTAACCGCTTATGTGATGTCCGTCATTGTATGGGGGACGATGTGATGGAACAGACTTAGCTAACTCCCTCCATTGGAGCTGTACACTATGTTGTAGTTGCTGCCAAGCAAGAATAGCACGACGATGTATCTCGGCTTGATCTAACTGTGCTGGCGTTTCCGTGAAGGTTGCATGGGACTTGCGGCGCCAATAGCATTGACCGTTACGGTGGTAGAAGGTGATATCACCTATTGAGGACCAGCAGTCCTGTATGATGGGTGTGGGATGGAATTTGGGCATGGTGTCATGGTTTAGCGTTATGTGCAAAGTTACTAAATAACGATTACTTTTTTTAGTATATTTGGGGCGCAAAAGAGTTGATAGGGATTAAAGATGTTTTTTGAAGATATATCATCGCAGGCTATACAGTTTTCCATCCTTTACGGGATAACGGGGGTGGTGCCGCTCATTGCTGCGGTTTACCTGTTGTTCAGGCGTGGCAATGCATTTGCGCCTCAGGTTACTCCGCCCTTGCGGTTGCGCCGTTGGGCTGCGTCATTCTTTACCGTAGCATCGGTGGGGCATGTGTGGTGGTACTTATTCTACGCCTACTCCGGTGACATCTATTCGGAGGTCTGTGTGGGGCTTGTCACGCTTGACTGCGTGGCTATGCTTACCACCATTGCCGGCACACTTCTTTCAATGCTCCAGGACCGCAAACGTCCTGTATGGATTGCACTTGCTGCCATGATACCATTCGTGGCACTGGAAGTATTACATATACTATATCCCGATGGTCCTTTCATAAAAATTACAACCATATACATCCTGTCGCTCTATGCGCTGTTCTTTGGGTATATGGTATTTGCAGTGCGGCAATACAATCGTTGGCTTAACGATAACTATGCTGATCTGGAGAATAAGAAGGTATGGCTTACCCAGGTGGTGTCACTCATCTGCATGTTGTCATTCATTCTCTATGCACTCATTGATGCTGACATAATTTTTGTATACTGCATGCATGCTGTTGAACTGATACTTTTCGGGCTCCTGCTGTGGAGAGTAGAGACATTGCCGCAGTTGGACAGCGTACCGGCCGGGCAGACTGACAGCATACCTCAACCTGATTCGGTTACGGAACCTGAGGCCCCAGCAGAGGTACAGAAGGACCCGGCCGTTCCTGCCAATATAGACCTTTCTCACATAGAAAAACTGCTGAAGAAGAAATGTGTTGCCACCGGGCTGTATCTGCAGCATGACCTCAGTCTGCAACAGCTGGCCCAGGCCTTAGGTACCAACCGATACTATCTGAGCCAGTATTTCTCAGCTCAGGGTATTAACTACAATACTTACATAAACGGCCTGCGCATTAACCATTTCATAAACCGCTTCAATGAGGTTTCGGGCAGCGGGCAGTCCTTTACCGTACAGCAATTGGCCAGTGAAAGCGGTTACCACAGTTACAGCACCTTCAGTCTGGCATTCAAGCAACGCATGGGTGAAAGCGTGACGGCATGGATGCAAAAATGACACAGGGATACGGTCCATTTGTGTCACAGTCTCAAAATCTGCAAAATCTCTTTCAAAATCTGCAAAATCTTTTATGGCGGCCTTTTTTGAAAAAAATCATTAAAGGTTTTTTCACAACTTCGCATATGATAATAACATTATATGAGAAGGACTATTCAATGGGGGTTTGCCGCTATCCTCATTTTTGGCACAGTTTTTTTTACATCGTGTACCAAGAGCGGTGATATAATCTACCAGACTGACCCTGCTGATCTGGCAAGCAACGCTCCGTTGGTTACGGTCATCTATGATCCCAACGCGCTGGGCGACCGTGGCTACAATGACCTGATTTATCAAGGTGTGGAGCAAGCCGCACAAAAACACGGCCTGCGCACAATGCAGTTGTCGCCTGCCTCGGTCGATGAGGGTCTGACATATCTCCGTATGATGTTGCAGACCATGACCAATCCCGCTGATACCGTACACCGTCTGCTCATTGTGGCGGCAGCCAGCTATGATGACTACCTGCGCCAAAACAACAGCCGTCTGGATGCCAACCCCAATGCTGACCTGCTTTACCTTGAGACAGAGACACCTTTTGAGGGCAAAGGTTCTACATTCTATATGCCATATTACGGTGCTATGTATGAGGCTGGAGCCATTACACCTGCCCAGACCACCGATGTCCTGCTGGTGGGTGCCAACCCCTTGGTCAAGCCCGTGACCGATGCCATGCAGGCTTATACCGATGGTTTCCAAGCCAGCCCCATTGCCACCGATGACCAGACGGAAAAGAATCTTGTCACCGTGTGGCTGTCAGAAGAGGTGTCAGGTGGCTTCAGCGTAGCCGACACCACCGTCATACAGATACTCACCAGCCAGGAGTGGCAGACTGACAGTCCGCTCCTGGTGCCCATTTGTGGCGGTTCGGCCACAAATTTCCGTCGTCTCATTGAAATGTTCAACTTGTATGATTTTGTTGGCATAGACTGTGAGGCAGTATCAGCCCACTGCAATTTCTCAGTCGTGAAGCATATAGACCGCGCTGTACAGAAATGTATTGAGCAGTGGCTCTCACCCGACGGCATGCCCAAGCATCAGTTGTTCGGACTGGCCAGTGGTTACACCGGCATTGTCATTCACCCCTATACCGATGACAGCAAGAGCCGATTTGCCGCTCTGCTAAGCCCGGAGTTGCAACAGAGTATTCACCAGGAAGCTATCAGAAAGGAGGCCGAGTATGAAAAGTAAGATGTTTACTAAGTTGCTGTGTCTGGCAAGCATAATGCTACTCATGGCATGCGGTCAGGAAGATGACCGCATTGAGATTGTTCCGGCCCGCCACTGGGTTGACAAGACATTGGCTGTAGTGGCTCCTTTAGGTGATTCCGCCACCAAAACCCGCTTGGAGCGTACGGCAGATTGGTTCCTTGACAATTTCCGCCAGGCGCAGATGAATGACACTCTGGCCATAAGCCTTAAGATAGAGTGGTATGATGAACTCACAGAAGATCTAGCTACGCTTAGCACCACCCTGGCTGCACGTGAAGATATAATAGCCGTAATAGGCCCGTTCTCAAATGAGAGCGTAGAGGTTTTTGCCCCTGCCTGCATGAAGATGCAGAAACCGCTCATAGCCCCCACTGCCACCAGCGAGGATATTATCCGCCGCTATGCAGTCACCACCAACGGGCTCACCACCAACGATAAGCCCTTCCTGTGGTCGCTTACCGCGTCCGATGTCCAGTTGACCAGCCTGCTTATGAGCGATTACGCCGCCATCTGCCAGTCATATACTACAGAGAAGCCTAACGCCATCGTATTTGCCATTGACAATATCTACGGCAAGACATTCAGCGACTGGGCGCCATTCTTTGCCCAGGACTATGACATAGAGATGCTGGAGAACCAGACCTTCAGCACGGCCGATGAGATATATGACCACATGTACAATATGAGCGACGAGTCAGAAGTAGGCGATGCCTTTGACCTGGCTTCAGCCTCATTCATAGCAGTGGAAACCACCCGGATGCTGTATGACATAGCCCGCGTGCGCCGCAAGCTCATAATTGAATACTACGGCACGCCCATGTTTGCATCGGATGAGCCTTTTGACCAGGAGAATGACTCCTACTGGCAGTTGCTCAACAGCATCTACCGCACATACTTTGCATTCTCAGGGCTGAGTGAGGAGAGTCTTGCCGCCCTGGGCCCCGACGGTCCTAAGATGCTGCAGGGCTACCAGGGCTTTTCGCCCTACGCTGACCCCACCACCGGCTTTGAGCTGAGCTACCAGACACGGTTCGGCGTGCTGCCCACATTTGCCGAGTGCAAGTTCTATGATGCCCTGATGATGGCCGGCTTTGCCGCCTGCTACGTAGAACATCAAGGCGACAATTCCCAATTCTCAACTCTCAATTCTCAATTCAACGACGCCATAGTAACCATAACCAACACAGACAACGCTTCCATGAGCGGCTCTGCCTGGAACGCCACACAGATGCAGGTCTATCTCACTGCCATGGAGAGTGGCCAGTTGTACCGTTTCAGCGGAGCATCAGGTGAGATCAGTTTTGACCGTGAAACCTACACCGCCGCCACTACCACCACTTACGTACACTGGCAGATTATGGACGGACAGATACTGCACCGCAGCTACTTTGGCAGCAAGGGCGGTGCCCGCACCACCGACGCCAGTGCTGCGTGGCTCTACCTTTATAATGAAAACCGCGCCAATGATGACTTTAATCAGCAGGTCAGTGGGGGTGCGGACCATCAGATAACCTATCCTGACCTGACCGGTCAGTATGCCGTACTGGTACAGGGCAGCAACGGCTTTGACAACTACCGCCACCAGGCCGACGTTCTGAGCATCTACCAGTCACTGCGCCGCGGCGGATACCCCGATGACCATATCATACTCATAATAGACAAGAGCATGGCCCAAGACCAGCAGAATCCTGAGCCCGGTGTAGTACGCACTTCACCCGACGGCCCTGACCTGCTCAGCGGCACCACTGCCGGCAGCGGCATTCCCGCCGCCCTGGTAGATTATGACAGTGCCGACCTCACTGCCGCCGATATAGCCGACATCCTGGCCGGACGTCAGTCAGACCGCCTGCCCACAGTCCTGCCTCAGGATCCAGGAAATAACGTGCTGTTCTACTGGAGCGGTCACGGCCGCAGCACATCGCGCGGCGGTGCCAATGAGTTTGTATGGCGCAGTACCAAATCAGGCCACGGCTTCAGTGCCCGCCTGCTGAGCCAGACCGCCCAGCAGATGCAATACCGCAAGCTGCTTATTGTGGCTGAGCCCTGCTACGGTGAGTGTGTGATACGCAACATTGACGGCCTGCCCGGAGTGCTGGCCATGTCAGGTGCCAACGCCCAGGAGCAGTCATGGGCCGACTGCTGGAGCAACGACGCCAAGGTATGGATGTGTGACCGATTCTCACAGAACCTGGTCAGCTGCCTGTCGGCCAACCCTGACACCAGTTTCCGCGACCTGTTCCTGTACTGCGCACAGCACACGCTGGGATCACACGCCCGCATAGTCAACGCAGCCAACTTTGGCAACCTCTATACAACAGGTCCCGCCGAATTCATCAGATACAAAAAATAATGTTCAACATAAAAAAGACTATCAAAATGAAAAGAAACAAAATCTTCAATCTGCTGGTCATGATGCTCATGGCCACAGCTGTCACCACATTTACAGCTTGTTCTGACAAGGGTGATGACGACCAGAAACAGTATGATGACCTGGACTACTTCCAGAAGGCCATCTGCAACATTGACGATGCCGGCCGGCTGGTAAGCTACAAGGTGGGCACAGTGCTCTATGAAAATGAGCCTCAGCACCTCTACGTAGGTGTTGAAAACATTGAGGAGGCTGCCAAGATATTTGCCACATGGATGTCGCCCGAGGTGAAGCTGGCTGATATCAACGCCAATGTCCGGGAGGCCTCAGTACAGTTCTCTGACAAGCAGGGACAGTCTCAGGGCACCATCTATTTCCGTGCAGGCACTGACCCCATCGTGGCAGAGGTAACCCCCGGCACAGGGATGCAGCTTAAATACATAGACCGCATCACCTTTCTGCTCAACAGCGCATGGCCCCACAACTCTGGCGGCGATGACATGGGCATCCACACCAACCTGAACGGTGATGATGACCTGGGCATCAACGGCGAACCCGACAACACATGGGGACGATAAATCCAACTTAATCCAAAGAAACTATGAAACAGAAGATTATTATGATGATAGCCCTGCTGTGCGCATTCGCACAGGGGGCATTCGCACAGGGGGCATGGGCGCAGGACGGCTGGAGCGTGTGGGACGGCTCGTCGGAAACGGAGCCGACCGCTGACGCCAACGGCGTGTACCAGATTAACTCGGCTGCCAATATGGCATACCTCAAAAGCCATATGGTCAGCCTTGATTCCCAATGGAGGAAAAAAAACTTCTCTCTGAACGTCAACCTTGACATGACTGCCGGCAATTGGAAGAATTTTGGTTTGCGGCTTGCTACTGGAGGTTATAAACCTATAGGGTTTAATGGTACGTTCAATGGCAATGGTCACACCATCCGTATAAGAATTGATAACGACCGCCAACGCAATTACCAGAGCCTGCTTGGTGGGATTGACGATAATGGCGTAGTGGAGAACCTCCGTGTGGATGGCTACATCCATTGCAACGATTCGCGACTGGTGGGCGCCATCGCGGGCGAGAACTACGGCACCATCCGCAACTGCTGGGTGAGCGCCGACGTCAGCAGCGACTGGCGTGACCCCGGCTCGACAAATACGGCCGAGGTGGGCGGCATCTGCGGCGAGAACCGCGGCACCATCGAGTACTGTTGCGTGACGGGCAACGTGACCAACAACGACGCCGACGTGGGCGGCATCTGCGGCAACAACGACGATGGCACCATCAGCCACTGCACGTTCTACGGCACTCGCAGCAGCACCCACTCGCAGTACAACCTCTACGTGGGCAGCCACGGTACGGAAGCCGACTGCTACGACGGCTTCAACACGGGTGAGTGGGACGCCGCCAACAACAACGGCAAGACCTTGTACTGCGATGCCATCAAGTACACCTACGCCATAAACGCCACTACCGTGGGCTTAGGCACCATTCAGGTTAGCGCTGGCGGCGAGACTGGCATCACGCGGTGGCACCCCGAGCAGACAATCACGCTGACCGTGACCTCGGGCACCGTGGTGGATCTTGCCGTCTGGAAAACTAGTGGCGGCTTAATCAGCGTAAGCGGAAATGACGCCGACGGCTACACCTTCACCATGCCACGCGGGGATATCAATGTCAAGGTAGCATTCCCTTTGGCCGACGGCTCCATCCCCATGACGGGCACGACAACGACACTGCAGGACGGCAAGACATACAGGGTGATAGATGACGAGGTAATCGGTGAGCGCATCGATGTCCATGGCACCGTCAACCTTATTCTTGACGAAGGCACCACGCTCCACGCTTTCAAAGGTATTGAACTGAGCAGCGACAACAATGCCAACCTGACCATCGACGGCACAGGCGCGCTGTCCATCAGTAACTGCGATGAAGGCAAGTCAGGTATAGGCGCTGCGAAGGTGGGTACGCTCACAATCAACGGTGGCACCATCGACGTCTTTGGCGGTGACTATGGTGCGGCCATCGGCGGTGACAAGGACAACACCGAAGGCGGTACCATCACCATCAACGGCGGCGTGGTCGAAGCTACGGGCGGTATGTATGCCGCAGGCATCGGCGGAGGATATAACGAGCAAAACGATCCTGAGAAGGGCGTATGCGGCACCATCGTCATCAACGGCGGCCAGGTGACGGCCAAGTCCACCAGCAATCTAAACATCGGCATCGGTCCAAGTTGTAGTGTCGATATTTTTGGGGGCAGTGGTGTTGGTGTTACAAACAGCGGCACGCTGACACTCAGCTGGACCAGCCTTGACGACTTCGTCTATATAGGAGGTTACCAGCAGAGCCCCTTCTATAAGGATGCCATGCTGGAGAGTGTCACCTTTGCCCGGCAGTTCGCTATCTACGGCACATCGGAACTGGCCACTGCCTACTACATCCAAGAAGGCAACGTCACGTCGGGGGTTAAGTTAGTGCCTTATACTACCACCGTCCTATCTGACAATGCCGATAACACCAGCGACATCAATGAGTGGAATGGCCGTATGGCCGGCGTGACCCTGGCTGACCGCACGCTCTACAAGGACGGAGCATGGAACACGCTGTGCCTGCCGTTCAACGTTGATCTGTTGGCGTACGATTGTCCGCTGCAAGGTGCCGTGGCCCGTCCGCTCACCGAGGCCAGTATCAGCGGCACCACGCTCAACCTGGAATTCGGCAGCACAGTAAGAGAGCTGGTAGCCGGCACACCTTATATCATCAAGTGGAATAGCGGCGAAGACATTGTCAACCCCGTGTTCAACTGCGTGACCATTGATGCGGGCAAGCACTACTATGACACTTATGAGAGTGGTGCCAGCACTGATGAACGCGTGCGCTTTATGGGTACATACGCCAGCATGGAGTTTGATGATACTGATAACAGCATCCTGCTCATGGGCGGTGACAACATGCTCTATTATCCCACCACAGGTGCAGGTCTTGGTGCACAGCGCGCCTACTTCAAGTTGGGCGGTGACGGTGTACAGCACGCAGCACAGCGCGTGACCAAGTTCAGCATAAACTTTGGTGACGGCAGCACCACCACCGGCGTGATTGCGGTGGATGCCTCAGAGCAACCTGCTTATGCACGGGATGCATGGTACACCATCGGCGGCCTGAAGCTTGACGGCAAGCCTACGCAGAAGGGTGTATTTATTAATAACGGTATTAAGGTCGTGATTGAGTGATTATGGAAGCAAAACTGATCAACCTGAATGAGTGGGAGTCTTTTGGAGGTGGAGGATATGGGGAGTCCTTTTACAACAAGACTGATGACTCCGTGATTCTCAAACTGAATAAAACCAGCGTTTCGGCAGAGAAGGCGCAGGAGGAATTCCGGTGCTCAAAATCCGTGTATGACATGGGTATTCCGTCGGCCCAACCCTATGAGTTTGTTACCGACGGTGAGCGCTACGGTATGATTGTGGAGCGCATCCAGGGCAAAGAGTCCTTTGGCCGAATCCTGGCCGACCATCCCGAGCGGCTGGAAGAGCTGGCTAGTATAACGGCAGAATATGCCAAGGCTCTGCACGCAATCCCTTGCGATACGTCTGTCTTTGGCAGCACGGCCCTGAGTATCAGGGAAATAATTGCCGGGAACAAAAACATGCCGGAGGATATCAAAGCAAGGATACTGGGCTACATTGACCAGCTGGAACCCGCCACCACCTGCCTGCACGGGGACATCAATCCCTGCAATATCATCACGGCGCAAGGCAAGGTTTACTGGATAGACCTGGGAGATTTTGGCTATGGGGATCCGCTGCTGGATTTCCGCATTATGGAGCACATGAGCCTTCTGGCCCCCAATCCGTTCCTCAAGCATATCCTCCATATAGACAGAAAGACGCTTCGCCGCTTTTATGAGTCCTTTAAAAAACATTATTTTGGCCAGAACTGGAATTCGCCCGAACTTAGGGAGAAGTTGGAGCGGATTGACCAAATCCAGGCCGCAAAAGTCTTGTGTACCTGGCCTTCGGCCAACCATTTGAATCTACCCTTCCTTCAAGGAAAGAAGCTCAAGCTGGCGCTAAATCTCTTAATAGGTGACCATATGAAAATAGGAAAAATATAAAAATAGTAACTTTATGAAAATGAAATAATGGATAATTACGAACACATCAATCTGGATGACTATATCCAGAGCGGCGAGGGAGGAATGGCCCTTGCCTACAGTCATAAGGACGGTAAGACCCTTGCTAAGCTTTTCATGAAGGGTATGGGTGCCGAGACTGCTGAGCGCGAGTTCTTGGTGAACAAGATTGTTTACGATATGGGAATCCTCACACCCAAGCCCATCCGGCTGGTCACTGACGGCACAAGGTTCGGGGCCGAGTATGAACTTATCCCTGACAAGCGTTCATTTGCCCGCATCATATCACAGGAACCGGAACAACTGGAGCCGCTGTCCATACGTTTTGCTGAGCTGGCCCATGAAATCCACCGGACTCCGGCCGACACTACCCGCCTGCCTTCAATGAAAGAGCTTATCAGGGCACAGATAGTACGTTATAAGGAGATTCCCGATGATATACGTGAAAAAGCGCTTAAATTTCTGGAAGCAGCCCCGGATTCTACAACCTGCCTCCATGGAGACCTCCATATAGGCAACATCATTACTGACGGGAAGCGTACCCTATGGATTGACGTAGGCGATTTTGCTTACGGCGCCCCTGAATGGGACCTTGGCATGATGTTCTTCTCTTCCAATTATATGAGCCAGGAGCGAGCCGTCAGCATTTTCCACCTTCCCATAGAGGTGCTAAGGCAGCACTGGGCTGTTTTTGCCAAGGCTTATTACGGCATAACTGACCAGGAGGAACTCCAGAAGAAACAGCAGGCGCTGATGCCATATTTTGGCGTGAAAATGCTCTTTATCCTAAGTAAAGTACACAATGCATCCGGCCCTCTTTCAGACATGATGCAATCCCTGCTACGCCGTAGTCTGGGAATATGAAATGACACAAGGTATGAAGAAGAGGACTATTCAATGGATAATGGCCGCTATAGTTTGCGGCGCAATGGTGTTTACGGCTTGTACATCGGACGATGACAATGCCGGGACTGATAACAACGGCCGCGCCAGGAAGGCACTGCTGATCATTCTTGACGGTTGGGGCATAGGTGACAATAGCCGGGGGGATGTTATAGCACAGACCTCCACGCCTTATATGGACTACCTTAAGGCTAACTATCCTAACTCCCAGTTGCAGGCATCGGGCGGGTACGTGGGTCTGCCCGACGGACAGATGGGCAACTCTGAGACAGGCCACCTGAACATTGGTGCCGGACGCATAGTCTATCAGGATTTGGTAAAAATCAACCTAGCCTGTGCTGACAACTCCATCATGGAGAACCCAGAGGTCAAGGCGGCATACAGTTATGCCAAGTCAACCGGTAAGAACCTGCACCTGATGGGCTTAACCTCCACGGGCGGTGTCCATTCATCATTAGGACATCTCCTGAAGCTCATTGACATAGCCAAGGAATATGATATCACGAACTGCTACGTACACTGCTTTATGGACGGCCGCGATACCGACCCCAGGGCGGGCAAGGGTTTCATAGCCGATGTGCAGCATCATATAGACCAAGTGGGCACAGGTGCCATAGCTACTGTCATTGGCCGTTTCTATGCCATGGACCGCGACAAGAACTGGGACCGCATCAAGCTGGCATACGACCTGCTTGTGAAAGGCCAGGGCCGCCAGGTGACCGACATGGTGGCGGGCGTTCAGTCCTGCTATGACAGCCATACTGAGGAGCACAAGAACACCGATGAGTTCATGGAGGCGCTGGTAAACAGCACTGTTGACGGCCGCATCCGTGAGGGCGACGTGGTAATATTCTTCAACTTCCGCAGTGACCGCGCCAAGGAGCTGACCGTAGTGCTCACGCAGCAGGATATGGAAGAGCAGGGCATGACAACCATCCCCGGCCTGCAATATTACTGCATGACTCCGTATGATGATTCCTTTACAGGTGTCCACGTAATATTCCCTAAGGATAACCTGAACAATACCCTGGGCGAATTTATAGCAAGTAAAGGCCTCAAGCAGTTGCATATAGCCGAGACCGAGAAATATGCCCATGTAACCTCATTCATCAATGGCGGGCGTGAAGAGCCGTTCCCCGGTGAGGACCGTATCCTGGTAGCATCGCCCAAGGTGGCCACCTATGACCTGCAGCCCGCTATGTCGGCCGTAGAAGTGAAGGACACGTTGGTGAAAGCACTCAAAACTGATAAATATGACTGGATTGTGGTGAACTTTGCCAACGCTGATATGGTGGGTCATACTGGCGTATATACCGCCATCGGACAGGCTGTGACGGTGATTGACCAGTGCCTGGACCAGATAGTGGAGACTGCCAAGACTATGGGCTATGAAACCATTATTACCGCCGATCACGGCAACGCTGACCATGCCCTCAATGCTGACGGCACGCCCAACACCACACACTCCACTAACCCCGTTCCCTTTATCTACGTGACTGCTAACGGGAACGCCAAGGTTCACAGCGGAGCCTTGGCTGACGTGGCTCCCTCCATCCTACACATAATGGGCCTGCAGCAACCCCAAGAAATGACGGGACAGAACCTGATTAACGAATAAAATGTAATGATTAAAAGTATTATGAATAAGATGACTGATTGGGTGCTGGCCGCCACTCTTATTTGCGGCGCAAGTGTTTTCACAGCATGTACGCCGGACAACGACGAAAACCCTGCACAGCCCGATTCCGCCCTGGTACAGAATCTTGTAGGCAAGTGGCTTTACAATCGGGCCGACGGAGCATCAGTCGAGGCTTACGAATCATCAGTTACAACATTCGTAATGGAAGGCTCAATACTGAAGGCATATACCAGCATATCACTCCAGGATTACGGCATATGGGCTTACAAGCAGCCTACCGATGTGGAGTTTGATGGCAATAAAGTCACGTTGACAATGCAGGCGGGTGACATAACGACGGTTGAAGAGATGACCGACATCACATTCAGTGGTGACGATATGCACTATACCAGCAAGTATAGTATCCTGCGCAACGGTAAGGTGATTCTGGATGAACCATCCTGGAAGTTGAGCTGCACCAAGATTCATGATGATTTCTCACAGACCATCATAGGCAGCTGGATAGGAGTTATCACCAGCGACGAACCCGGATTTATTCCTCAGCCATTCTGTGAGGAATACCGCACCGACGGCACTAACACTGCATATTTGCTCTCTCGTGGGCAGTGGACGGAAGACGGGGCTGAATATGCTGAATACTTCATTGACGGCAACCTGTTATGTACACGCTGGAAATACCCGAATGGCGAAGAGCAGCGTGAGAACTGCATTTTCATGTCATTCGAGGATGGTGTAATGATTGTAAATGAAACTTACACGAGCGATGGCAAACTATACACTTCGACCACCACGGCAAGGAAAATAAACGCAATCCCCCAGCTTGATGTGGTCAACAAGATTGTAGGCAAGTGGATAACATCCGATGGCGACGCCAAGCCGGTAGCGACCAATGAGAAACTGGTGATTGATTTCATATCTACCACAAAGGCTCTCACAAGCGCATCATTCACTCATAATCCGGCATCGGGTACTCCCTGGATCGATATGTTGGATACCGATGTCTCAATCAGCGGCAACAAGGTAACCCTTACCAACCAGTATGATCAGGTCACCACAACAGAGAATGTATTCAATATCATTGACATCAATGACAATGAGTTTCTGGCCGTTCTCACATTCAGCATGAAGGTGAACGGAGCTGAAGTGCTGTGCAAGGTATATCCTGTGCACTATGTCAAGGTGAATGCTGATTACGCTGCTTCTATAGTGGGCAAATGGCAGGGCCAATGCACCAGCCAAGGCTCAGTCTATGATGACGGCCAGGAGCACCAGTGGGAGTACCGCGCCGACGGCACCTATGTTTACTATTGCAAGAATGCTGGCGGCCAGTGGGAACCAAAGGAAAATAATCTCTCACAGTATTTTGTGGCCGGTAACCTGCTTTGTACCCGCTGGCAGAACATCGGAGAGTCAGAGAACCGCGAATGGTGGGAGATAACCATTAACGGCGATACGATGAACTGGTCCGCCCTGCGCCGCAATGCCGACGGCTCCACATTTACCGCTACTTTCCAGATGACCAAGGTACAGTAATCCCGAAGGCATAGAATGAAAAGATCATTTAAATGGGTGCTGGCCGCCACTCTTATTTGCGGCGCAAGTGTTTTCACAGCATGTACGCCGGACAACGACGATAGTCCTGTTCTGGATACATGGGATGCGGCAACCGGTACGCTGACCGTCAATTCCAATCCGGGCAAAGATGCCTACAAAGGACGAACGGACATAGTGTCAGTCGTTTTCAGCGACGCCGTGACGAGCATAGGCGACAGGGCTTTCTATGACTGCCATTTTAGCGTGGTTGATATTCCTGCATCTGTGGTCAGCATAGGTAGCGAGGCCTTTGCCGGAGAAGAATCGGGCCTGGAAATGGCAACCATCTATGCTACGGATTGTGCTTTTGGTGAGCATCCGTTTCTTCAAAGCATCATGACCAATATCTATGTCCCTGCAAAGTCTTTAGCCGCCTATGAGGCTAAATATCCAGAGTATTCAGAAAGGATAAGTCAGTTTTTTGCCATACCCGAGGCTAGACAGGATGGCAATGTGATTGTCTGGAGCCAGGACCTCTGCGAATATATATGGGTTGGTTTTTCATACTATCACACAGACAAGATAATAGCAGCCCACAACACTCAAGGGGGAATAACGGTAAACTTTACCGGTACAGATGAGAATAGCGGAATAAACTGGTTTGGTATTTCTCTTGTGCAGGGCGAGAAGCTGACATTCAAATCAACGGTGGGCAATATATCCAAAATCACGATACAGACAGATCCTTTTGATGATGATGAGCCGGACACTCAAATAGCGGAAGGTTGGACATGGGATGCAGAGAAACTGACATTCACATGGCAAGGCACACCATCGGCCACCGTTGATATGATTGCCGGCGGAGATATTTATCTTGAAAACATCCAAATCAGTTTCACCGTCGATTGACATACATGCTGTGTGGACGTTTGTGGCCGAAGTTGGGCATATATGCAGCAGTAGGTGTTTTGTACGAAAATACAGTATTTATGGGCGCTGTATGGCATCATTGGTGTAACTCAATAGAACCTATATTCTATGGGGGTACTGCATTCTACAACTCTTATGTTACGAAGACTATTATGTTGTCTAAAAAACACAACCTTCTGCTAATAAAAAGAGTGCTTAGATCAAACACAACATAAATTTGTTTCATATTAAAGATTGAGTAATTTGATTGGGTTATTTATAAACCTATTAAATCATTCAATCATGTTTGAAAAAATATTCTTGTCTGAACGGGCGGTAATAAGACACCGCCAGATTCCTTTATGTAAGGAACGCGAATCGTATTTGGAAGCAAGATCCAATCAGGGAGTCAGCCGTAAACTTCTGATGAGAGAAGCATCACTACTCTACTATGCAGTGTTAAAACTGAGACTGACTGATGATGATCAGTCAAAAATCCCGGTCGAAAAGATTATCTGGTGTACTCAAGCTAGATCAAAAACAGTCAGCCCAAAACATCCGGATTCTTCTGTTCCAAGAACAGATGATAGGCCTTTTGAGAATCTAATATCAGAATGGTTCATCATGATAGGACGTATGGATGAAAGATATGAGGATACCACTTCAATATTCAACATTTTGTTCAGGCTGGAACACGCTAGAAGAATCTACATAGCCGCTCCGTTTTATAATGAGCGCAAAGCACATCTTGAACAGTTGTTGAAAGAAGGTTACTCACTGTCGATAATAGAAAGGTATGCAAGATATCATCTTATACTGATAAAGTATCTAAAACTGTCAGATTTGCGTCGTATAAGTTCAACTGAGCTTGAAAATGCAGTTATAAAATGGGATAAAACTGTAGGAAAGAATCACCGCAAGAAGAGATATACCGTTGATGCGCATAATGATTTTCTGCATATAGGCAGCAGCTGGTTCTCTTTTCTTGGACTTTATGATAAAGCTACAGAACTGCCAACGGAATATGGCGTTGTACAGAAGTATATGGAATGGATAATGCAAGACAAAGGCTACTCACAATGCACAGAGAAATTGAGGACCAGCCATTTGATGTCATTCTTCAGATTCCTTGAGAAGTCCAATATACGCCTTGCATATATTACCCCATCGGTACTTGATAATTACATTACATCGTTAGGAACAAGAAGTTACTCCAGAGCTACAATGGCAGGAA
>Ga0265298_10002782_pt1 | contig 23847 bp, 7 predicted proteins | sample AusTroGonzalo_MG_3_FD_193486 | JGI IMG/M metagenome (GOLD analysis project Ga0265298, IMG submission 193486) | Bovine rumen microbial communities from tropical cattle in Woodstock, Queensland, Australia - Gonzalo_01 | ecosystem: Host-associated > Mammals > Digestive system > Stomach > Rumen ...
ATTAGCCATCTGGCCTATCTGCGTACGGATGGTACCACCATAGACCTCATTGTCGATATACTGTGCACCGTCAGGCAACTCAGTCACCTTATTCTTATAATGACCTGCGCTGGCACCTAACTGCCACTGCCAGTCCTTCAGCGATACAACCTTGGCAGAGAAACCAACGTCGAAGCCTTCGTTCTCGAGCTTACCACCGTTAGACCAGTTCATATCAAGACCGCTCAGGAAACCGAGCGACTGGCGGGTCAGCAGGTTGTTGGTCTTAGAACGGAAGTAGTTGACAGTGAAGTTCAGGCGGTTGTTAACCAAACCAGCCTCCAAGCCTACATTCAGACGCTTGGTGGTCTCCCACTGAATCTCGTTGTTACCAATACCGGCAAATGACAGACCTGAGATAGTATGCAGGAACTGTGAAGCGCGGAAGTAACTACGGGCAGCATAGAAATCGATATCATCGTTACCGGTGACGTCGTAACCAGCCGACAGACGCAGATAGTCAATACCCTTGACAGCTGCCATCCAGGGCTCATTGGTAATAATCCATGCAGCCTGAACGCCAGGGAAGATACCCCAGGGAGCCTTGAAGAGCTTGAAGTCGCCTGCATCAGTACCAAAACGCGATGAACCGTCGATGGTGAGGTTGGCCTGCAGGAAATAGCGGTTCATATAGTTGTATTCTGCCTGCAGATACCACGACAGGGAGTTCCAGTTCTCACTGACACCCACCACGTTCTTATCGCTCAAGCTACCGCTCATGAACGGAGTCTTATCGTTACCAGTGTTGTAACCTACCTGAGAGTTGGTGGTGAAGCTTTCCCAATTGATGCGTGCACCAGCAAAGATATGAAGGAAGTGTTCCTCGAACTGCTTGTTCCAGTCGATGCGGGTGTCACTCTGTACGGAGTTCTGCTTTGAAGCCAAAGAGCGCACCTCATTGTCGCGGTAACCGCCAAGACTGGTAACATAGTATCTGGGAGTACCATTGATAGGAATGTAGAACATTTCATTAGTATTGACCAGATTGTAGCTGAAGTGCTCACTCACGAAGAGGTTCGGAGTAATATCATACTTCGGGGTGATGGTCAGGTTCAGCATGGAGTTCTCGAAACGGTTCTTGTTCTCAGCCTCAGAATACTCGTTAATGGCGGCAGGGTTACCCAGCTGCCAGTTGTAACCATTGTAGTTGGCCAGAGCCTCTTCAAGATAGGTCTCCTCGTCAATATCGAAGTGGCTGTCGGCGAAGCGTCCACGACCATTCTCGTCGTGACCATAGCTATATGCGCTCATGAAAGGACTCTTCACATAAGCCAGGAATGACGGAGAGGTTGGTGTACCCTCATCATAACCAGAGGGAGCACCGTCGTTGCGGATGTCACGTGTCTGGTTGGCAAACGAAGCGTCGAAGCGTACCGAGAGGTTACGCCAGAGCGAGATGTCAGTATTGAAGCGAACGTTCAGGCGGTCCATATCGTTGTCCTTCATGGTGCTCTGAGCAGAGGTATAGCCTACCGAGAGGTTGTAATTGGCGACAGCGTCACCACCCTCGACATTGATACCATAGTTCTGAGTCATGGCAGTACGATAGACATATTCCTTCCAGTCCGTCTGCTGATGATACTGATCATAGTAGTAATAGCTGCGATCCTCATTGAGGAACTTGAACTTACGGTTGGTGGTGTTAGTGGATTTCAGCATTTCCGAAGCATAGCTGCGGTACTGGCTGGCATCCATCACAGAGATATACTTAGGCTCAAAGACCACACCTGCCGAAACATTGGCAGTAATGCGGGTAGCCATCGACTTATTACGGCGCGTCTGAATCAGGATAACACCGTTAGAGCCTTTCGAACCATAGAGAGCCGTTCCGTTGCGAACCACGGTAACCTTCTCAATGTCGGCAGGATTCAGGTTCGACAGGATGTCGTTATAGAATCCGCTGTGCAACAATGTACGATTGTACTGCTGGTCGATAATCACACCATCGATAATGATGAGCGGCTGAGCATTCACGTTGAGGGAGTTCAGACCCTGGATGAACATCACGTTACCAATGCCGGGAGTACCGTTTCTTGTCACCGAATAGACCTGTCCACCCAACTGTTTCTGGATTTCATCCTTGATGTTGATGGCATTGGTGTATTTGAAATCGGTGGCAGAGTAATCGCCGAGCACATTGGGCTGCTGACTGTAGTCAGACGCGAATGTGGAGGGATAAAGTATCACTTCTCCCTGCTCCTCACCCTTAGCCATACCTACACGGATAGGATTATGGTCGGGGGTACTAATGAAAAGGGAGCTGGCGAACAGTGGAACTTTCAACTCATAATTACCGTCGTCGTCGGTCAGCACACTGAAACCTGCTATATTAGTCTCAGCACGGACAATGGCACCAGCAAGAGGTTGCTTGGTAGCACCGTCGAGCACCTTACCCTTAATCGTGCGGGTCTCATACTGCTTCTTTACTGTTAAAGTGCGCTTGGGCTTCAGGAAATCCATGTCCTCCTCGTCTTCCGTCTCGTCGTCTTGAGCAAACACGGCCAAGGGGAAAGCCACCAGCAGCGAAAATCCGAATAAGATATATCGTTTCATAAATCTTTCTTTATTTTAAGGGTGTGAACATTAGCGTAACATATACCAGTACTTAAAGGGCCTGTCTTCATAATATCCGTGCGGGAATAACAACACGCCAGGCTTTCCTTGATAAGAGTCAGGTACACCAGATGTAGCCGGGAATGCATCAATCAGCTGAAGCGTTCCGTGGGGAACAACCAAAATACAGTCGATACGCATGGTACGCGTGTAGTTGTTGTTACGCAACTGAGCGTTAGAAACCTTCGTTTCCACCGACAGCGTCGTCTGCATGGTTTCGTCTTCCACATCTACCGTACAATAGTCGAACTTGTAGTCCTCTGCCAAAAGAATATAGTCAACAACATCAGGAGTAGAAATAAAGTTCTGTCCTCCCTCCGGGTCGTTGGGGTTCACCAGTTTCTCAGACTTCTTGCCTGGAGCATTGATGGTACACTGCATGATAGTCGGCAGGCGCTGAGCCTCTGTAGCATTCGTGTCGTTGGCAAGTGCCGGTGCCGTAACCAGGTAAATGTCGTAACCCATATTCGAGAGCACGTTCCTCAAATAGAATGTTACAGTATGGTTCATCGTAGCCACATCAGGCTGGAATTCGATGAAGGCGTTATTCCAGACCTTACCATAATATCCCCTATTGTCAGAAGTAACATTACGGGTAATACCTGTCACCGTGTTGATAGAGTCACCGTGTGAGTCAGCCACCTTACTGATTTCCTTGATGGAACGTGGTTCCTCAGCCTGAACGATGATCCACTGGTTGAAGCTCATCAGCTTGTTGATGTTCCACTGAAAAGCCTTATGAACCCATCCGTTACTGCAATCCACAATGTCTTCTTTACTCTGACTGAGCACACCATAGGGGGCATTCAGCGGATAGCGGTATTCATAATACTCGAAGGGAAGTCCCCAAGTGGAAACACGCGATGCATAGTTCTTCACGCAGTTCTCTGACATGGCAGAGTCTGGCAACGTCTTATCAGTATTGAATGTTGCACTGAAAGTCGTTCCTGCAATGATAGCCAAACGGGAGTTGGTGTAAATCAGCGAGTCGCGGTCTTCAATACCCTCTGGATAGTTGAAGTAAGGCTCATACTCCTCGATAAGCTCCTTCCAGACGTTGTTGGTAGGAGCCACCATGTAATAAGTACTGTCCTCATCGTTCAGCTGGCTTCTGAGAAGAGTGAACAACTCGTTGCGCTGGGTGAATACTGAGTCGAGATACTGGGTCTTACCATTAACGATACTACCGGCAATACTGCGCTCAGGCACGAACTCCTTATAATAGTAGTGGCTGTTATACATGAAGCTGCGCAAGCTGTCAAGGTCAGGATCCGTACGGAGATACTCAAACACATTGGACTTGAAGCCTAACTTCTCTTTCACCGTAAAGAGAACACCATTACCATACAGCTGGTTCTTACTTTGCAGCTGAACGCCGCTGATGTCATTGCCGGCGAGCACGGCATACTTGCCGTTCATCAGCATGATAGAGTCCCTACTTGCATTCGACACAGAATAGTTATACAGAGCCACATGGTTCTGGATGAACTCCTTGAGAACCGTGTTGTCTTCCTCCGTCACGTTGGCAGCCTCCTGGGTCTTGTAATCGCTGATAAGCTGGTCGGCTTCCTGTGAACTGAAGTTCTCGTTCGTAGGAGCAAAGACAGTGAACACCTGACTGCCGTCAAGCGACTTGGCAAAGTCACAGGCCTCGACTACCTTTGCGAAGTTACTCAGGTTGGGATCGCTCTTGATAGCCTGCCAAAGGGTGCCGTCATGTACCACACCGTTTCCAAGGCTCTCATAGTGGTCGTCCCATGTATCGGTGCAGGCGGTGAAGGCTGCGGCAAAACCGCAGCACATCAGGCCGGCACTTAATATGTTATATATCTTGGTAATCATAACTTTGTATTTTCAATTATCAATTAACAATTTACAGATCGTCTTCCATCTCGCCGTCACCGTCGACACCATAGACGCTCTTCGGAACCATTTCCCAGTAGTCGAGCATGAACTCGTTATTATTACCCTGCTTACCGTCGGAAGCCACACGGAATCGGATGAAGTGGTCCTTGGTAGCATCAATGTATCCCTGATAGAGAATCTTACGGTAGGTACGGGGATTACCTATGAAGTAGCTCTTACCACCACCGGAATTGAAGTGATACATGCTTCGACCGTCACGGTAGGCACCAAGGTTACGAAGCAGCTTCTGCTCCTCGGCCTTTTCCTCGTCGGTCATCTTACCATAGGCTGAAGTCGTAGGTGTTCCCTCGTCTTCTACGAATCGGTCACCGATGTACAACTCCGTATTCAGGAACTTGGTCATGTCAAGAGGAATACCCTGCGGTACACCATCAAAGTAGGCCTGCATCACACCACGACGTGGGATAGCACAGAATCCTAAGCGCAACTGCCACTCACCGCTATAGGGCACGGGCGGGATGCGGAAGCTCATATCGTAGTCACCGAAGAGGTTCCATTCGTCACCCTGCCACGACCAGAAGTTACAGTGAGGACGGCGCATGATCAGTTTACCATTGTTATTGATAGTCACACCATCCAGATAGCCTTCGGGGAAGTAGTAGTTCTTACCATTCTTAGGCTCGTTGGCATCGTCAGGCGTAGACTGGCTATCATCAACAGCGTAGTTACCCTTCAGACGCATGTCGTTGGTCATCACCTCGGGCCAAACCGTTGAGAAGTCCATACGGATACGCTGGTTCTGGACAATGTTCTGAACATCATAGCTGAACACCACTAAATCGTCCACATAGAAGTAGTGTCCGTTAAGGGCGTCATGGTTAGGATCTTTCTCCACCGTGTTGTCCACCATGGAACCACGGAAATTAAATTCAGGAGCAGCGTAGCGGCGGTTGAGGAAGTGGCGGTTGACATTACCGGCATCCGTACCGCGGCAGTCGTTACCCTTCTCGTCCTTGTTCATCGTGAGCTGTTCTACCTTCAGCATGGTGTAAGGCAACAGCGTCTGATACCAGTCAATGGGGTTACAAGTCTTCGTATCAAAACCGAAAGCCTCTTTCGTTTCCTTACAGACGATAGCGGTCAGGTCACTGGTACCCGGCACGTAACGGGTCATGATGTGATACTGCACGAAACGCTTCAGCGGGTTGATGCTGTCAGTCAGGTTATCAAAGCTATGGCCTGGTTTATTCACATCATCGGGATAGACAGGGTCATAGATCTTGCAGGCCAGGTCATAGAGGGCACGGACATAACCGTTGTCGGCCGATATGCCATACTCCTGAAGCTTCACCTTATAGATAGAGTCAGGCTCCACAAAGGCTGTATAACCAAACTTTCTGGTTGCAGGTACCCAAGCCACCTCCTGCCAGATATCCGACTTATAGTAATACTTCGGCTGGTTTTTGCTGTAGTCAGGGTCTTCGACGGGCAGAATCTGATCACGTACACCCGTTGCAACCAATGCACTATAGAAGATACTGATCTTGGGGTTATCACGCAAGATGTCGGATATGTAGCTATTAGACTTCTCAACCACCATATTGATGGGTTGCATAATACCATTCTCAACCGAGTCGTCCTTCAAGTCGAAGTAGACATGAGCCAAACCCTCAATCACAATCTCGGCAGTCACTGAGTCGACTGAGGTTGCCAGATAACGGCCAAGCATATTAGCGGTCGGCAGACGGTCCTGACTCATTTCAAAAGTAGAGTACAGGTTGGGCACGATGTGAGTACGTGCAATGGTATCACAATCTGCATCCGTCAGTGCATCCAGACTATTCAATCCACGTTCCCGCAGATAAACATTGATTGCACTGTCGGAGGGAACGAAGCAAGTGTATTGTCCGTAGGTAGCCAGCAAGTCCATCAGGTTAGCACGTTCGCAAATAGTCTTGAACAGGCTGTACTGAGGACGGTTCTTCAGGTAGTCGCTCATCATCTCGCCCGTGAACGTATAGAAGTTCTCGGTATCGGGCTCATCTGAGCAACTGGTCAACGGTCCGACAGCCAGAAAGGTAGCCAGAGCCATCAACGCTACTCGTATATTATTCTTGATACTCATATTCATCTCTTTTCAACTTTCAACATTACTTTGTTTTCTCATAACTGGTACTCTCACCACTTCCGAATGCCGGATTAGGCACAAGATTGGTGTTCACCTTCATCTCTTCATTGTTGTAAGGCCAGAAGATAGCGTCCATTCTCTTGAAGAAGCTCTGCACAAATGACGAGTTAACGTCCTTGCTACGGTTCTGTGCAGCATCGATAATCTCCTGAGTACTGTTGGCACGCATGCAATAACGTACAAGGTCATACCAGTACTTTCCTTCGAACATCAGCTCGTTACGACGCTCTTTCTTCACCAGGGTTTCCATCAGGCTCTTGGTAGAATAGTCAGCACGTTTCAGTGTGTCGGTACCTGTCAGCAAGGCCTTGCACAGAGAACGCTTGTTGATGGCATTCACCAGCGTAAAGGCTTTGTCAAGCAGAGGAGTATTGCTGGCAATCACATCTGCATCACCACCTTCACCCATCTTCTGACAGAGAGCCTCAGCCTCCAACAGCATGATGTCAGCCAAACGGTAAATAATCCACTTACTGCCATTGCTGTTCTGGGGGAACCATGAATAGTCTGCTGCCGAGGAATTCCAAGTACCTGTACCAGCTCTACTACCATCTACAGTTACTGAACTTGTAGCATACTTGAGGATGGCGCCATCTTCCTGACGGCAATTATAATAAAGACGGGCATCGAGGAACTTGTTATCATCCTCGTAAACCTTACGGCTCGATGCGGTCTTAACATCCTCAGTAATCACCTCAGTAGCTGCCAGCAAGCCCAGTCTTGATGTGGAATTACCATATAAGCTTGAGATAGCCGAGTTGTTGGTCATGTTAGCATTGGAGGGATTGTCCTCATAGCTCAGCTCGAAGATGGTCTCTTTGCTAGCACCGTCAACGAAGATAGCCTCATAGGCACTACCAAATCTCGTTCCAGAGATATTGTCGTTCGCCAAAGGATAGCCATTCAGACGAGCTTCGATAATCGACTGGTTGCTGTTTGCTAGACCACGTCCGCCCTTATTGCGCTCCTCTTCTTCGTAAGCTTTCTTTGACTGAATGACCAGCTCTGCATATTTGATACAGTTGTCATAATCCTTATTCCAAAGATACATCTCGCACAACATGGCGTAGATAGCATCACGAGTGATGCGACCTGTCTGATAGCGGGGCTTTGTCTCCGGATAACGCACCACTGCATCATCCTTCACCCGCTCCAGGTCAGCAATCAGATAGCCCAACACGGTGTAGAACGGTGTTGCAGGCAAATCCATGGTCTGATCGTCATCCGTGAAAGCCTCATCAGAATAAGGAACGTCACGGAAGGTACGAATCAAGTAGAAATAACAAAGTGAACGCAGAGCTGTTACCTCGGCAATGGTAGCCTTCAAGTCGCCCGTGGTATAGGCAGGATCGATGGCAGCCACACCGGGTGCATACTTCAGCACGGTGTTGCAGCGGTTGATGACATCGTAGAAACCATCCCAAGTTGTATAACTGTTCATGGCTGTGATGTTTTCCTGAATGACTTTATACAGGTCACCATCGCTGTTAATATTCTCACCTGACATGAAATTATCGCTTCGAGCCTCACCCCAAATCATCATACGACGTCTTACGCCGTCTTCCAAGAGTGCGGAGTAGCAGCCTGCAACGATATTGTCAACGTCAGCTTTCTCATTCCAGAAGTCTTCCAGTATGATTTCACTCTGCGGCTTAATCTCCAGGAAGTCTGAACAAGAGCTAAGGCTCATGAGGGCTGTACCTACAGCACAACACATTAGACTGCCGCCGAGTATTTTATTTATCTTGGTAATCATAATATCTTTCCTAATTGATAATTCCTAATTTAGAGATCAACAGTAATACCTAATGTGTAAGAGCGTGAGCGCGGAGTCTGTGCCCAGTCAATGGCAGGATCCTCACCACCAAACGCAATATCCGGGTCAACGCCAGAGTACTTAGTCAGCACAAACGGGTTGTTGATACTGGCGTAGAACGAAATACGGTTCAGGCCAATCCACGTCAGATACTTCTTTCTGATGGCGTATGACAACTGAGCATAGCTCATACGCAGATAGGTACCATCTTCAACGAAGCGGTCACTAATCAGCGTATTGTAGTTGCTGGTAGAACCGAACATAGCACGTGGGATAACGGTCACGTCACCCTCCTTACGCCAGCGGTAGTTCACAGCCTGAGACTGGTTATCGTTGCCAGTCATGGCCTCTGCCTGCAGACGGGCCTTGTTGATAATCTTGTTGCCTACACGATAGGTGAACTGTGTTGACAGACGCCAGTCGCCATAGTTGAATGAGAAGCCGAAACCACCAGTCAACTTAGGCAGTGACGAACCTAAGTAGGTAATATCAAGTGCATTAATCTGACCATCATGGTTAATATCCTCATAGATGGCATCACCACCGTTGAAGCCGGGGAACACACCGTCGTGGCCAGTACCATCAATACGGTAGTCATAACGCATACGAAGTGGTACGTCGTTGGCATCCAGGATCAGCTGTCCGTCAGCACTGGTAGCTACAGGAGCAGTCTTACCCTCTGCCGTGAACTTAGCCCAATAAGCATAGATTTCATCCTTTGTCATACCAGCCACAGCGTTCTTGAACGTATTGTAGTTATACTGGTATACACCATGGTACTTGAAACCGTAGATAGCACCGAACGGGTTGTGCAGCTGCACACGGCGCAAGGTCTCACCATTGGCATAACCATAAGTAGAGTTCTTGTTGTTCAGGATGTACTCATCCATCTCAAGGATCTCATTTCGGTTGTTACCGAAGTTAGCGTTGACATCCATCGAGAACTTACCCTTCTGGATGACGCGATTGGTATTGATATGGAACTCCCAACCAGTGTTACGCATCTTACCATTGTTATGATAGGGAACGGTCTTGAAACCTGCGTTCGAAGGAATACGGAAGCTCGACATCAACATGTCTGTATTAGTGGTGCTATAGCCCTCAACAGCAATGTTCAGACGACCATCGAAGAAGCCCAGGTCAATACCAAGGTTGTAGCTCGTCACATTCTCCCACTTCATGTCAGACAGACGGATGTTCAGCGGTTTCATTGCCGACATATCGATATAACGTGAAGTAGAACCATACTTTGAGGTATACAGATAATTCTGTCCGGGCTGACGACCATTACGACCCCAGCTGGGACGGATAGCAAGGAACGAGAGCGTAGGCTTCAGTTTCTGCATCCATGCCTCATCACTGACAATCCACTTCAGTGATACTGAGGGGAAGTAACCCCAACGGTTACCGGGTCCGAATCTGGTAGTACCGTCAATACGCATCGTGAAGTCAGCTACATAGCGTCCTTTGTAAGCGTAGTGCGCTGAAACAGTGTAATACATGGAGCGCCACTGGCTGTACGAAGAACTGGGCGAATCAATAAGACCACCTGCCGACGGACTGACAATGGCACCGTCAGTTGAAGGAAGACCGTAGCCAGAGGTTGACTGGCTGCTCGATGAACCAGAGGTCAGCTCGAAACGTCCCATCACCATGGCCGAGTGGTCCTTGTTAGTAAAGGCCGGCGTCAACGTCAGGGTGTGCTTGGTGTTGAACGATACGCTCTTCGAGGAACCAGTCGACGAGGTGTTCACCTTGTCCTCCCAGTTGATGGTCTTCAGCTCCTGCGGATAGAACTTATCATTATAGTGGTTAGCAATATTCATGTAAACCGATCCACGGTAGTCCAATTGCCAATGATCCTCGTCAAGACCCAAGAGGCGATAGTTCATTACCAACTCAGGGTTCATGTCGTAGTTACGCTCCTCGTTCTTGGCCAGATGTGCAGAAGCCACGGGGTTCACGTAGGTACGCTGGTCACCGCTGAACACTTCTGAACCAATGTAAGGTCCGCTCTGCAACATGTTGTAGTATACATCGGTATCTGCACCAGTAATAGGATCCTTCTCATAGATGCTCATATTCGGCATCTTCTTCAAGGCAATGGCCAACAGGTCGTCAGAGTTTCTGTCATTCTTAGTATAAGTCAGCGAGAAGTTGGTCTGTACACGAATGCGCTGGCTGACATTATAGTCGAGAGCCACACGGGTAGAGAAACGGTTCAGCTTCTGCTCAATCATCGTACCGGTTTCATGGTCGAAACCACCACCAATACGGAAGGTTGCCTTCTCACCACCACCGGCAATCGTTACATAGTGGTTCTGTCTCAGACCTGTCTGTGTGACAGCATCACGCCAGTCAGTATTGTCACGGTACTGACGCCACTCTGAGAATCCACCAGTCTCGTCCAGATAGTTGATTTCAGGAATACGGTTCTGGTCAGAAGCGTTATCATCCTGACGCGGGTTGAAGTATTCCTCCTTCAGCATCATCGTATAGTCATCACCACTCAGCAAGTCATAGCCCTTAGGCTGATGGGTAGCAGTGAGCTTCAAGGTATAGGTCACGTGGGGTTTTCCGCGCGAACCACGCTTGGTGGTCAACTCAATGACACCGTTACCACCTTGTGAACCGTAAACGGCACAGGCGGCAGCGTCCTTCAGCACATTGATGCTTGCGATGTCCTCAGGGTTGATGTTCAGCAGCTCAGCAAACTTCTCGTTGTTGGCACCTGCCATATCGAAGTTATCAAGGTTCACCTCGCGGATATTACCGTCGACCACAATCAGCGGGTTGGCATCAGTCAGCTGGGAGAGTGAACCAGCACCACGCAGACGCATGGTTGAACCTGAACCCAGGTCACCAGAGTTACTGATAATATCCAGACCGGCGATACGTCCCTGAAGGGCCTCGTCGATGGTTGTCATACCCAGACCTTCCAGTTCCTTCATGTCGAGCTTCTGAGAAGCATACGATATTTCACGCTCAGGAATGGGAAGACCATTACCCTGGGCACGTTTCTTTGACTTCACCACGACCTCCTTAATCTGGGTAGCCGATACGAGCTTCAGATTATAGGTCGTCTTATTAATTGGCTGCGTCACGGTCTTCAAACCGACATAGCTGAAACGGATATGGTCCTTCTGATTCTTTACCTTCATGGTAAAGTTACCGTTCAAGTCAGTAATGGCCGAGTTGATGATACGTCCTGTACCGTCAACCTCACAAACCGTAGCACCCATCAGCGGTCCCATGTCATCGCTCAGCGTACCATGAACCGATGTAATTGTCTGCGCGCCGGCCGTCATAGCGGCAAACAGCGCCAGTGTCATCATAATGGATTTTAGTATTCTCATACGATTGTTCCTCCTCTCTTACTTTTTAAGTGCTTCTTTCACTACTTCACGCCAAGGTCTCATCTTCTCATAGAACAACGGACCGTCAATCTGGTGAACAATAGCGTCACTGGCCATGAACAGCGTAGCATTATTACCTGTACCGTTATACCAGTATTCACGACAGATTTTATTATAGAGTCCGCCAGATGTGACAACATTGCGCACATTGCCCAAGACGTCAGTCACGGTCAGCGACTGCGGATCACTCTTAGCCGTCAACGGATAGAATCGGCCTGTTTCAAGGTTACGTTTCATACTCTCGTAACGACCCTCATCACCAGGAGCCAGAGCCATGCCGATAGCCAGCGAGTTATCATGTACATGATAGCGGATGAAATCGGTCAATATGGTACGAACGGTGGCCATCACGGTGTTCTGTACCTTTGAACGGTCGGCACCACCATCATACCAACCCTCAGCATTGCAGATGCTGTCGAGTCTGGAGTCATCGTCGCCAGCTTCCAGTTCTTCAAGCGTAGGCAACAGACCGTCAGCCTGCAGCTTGGCTATTGAAGCATTGGTCGGAACATAGAAAGTATAGTTATAGTTGTCAAGCAAACGGATATTCTTGTTGCCTACATCAGCCATACCCGGATTATATTTATTATTCAGCTTGCTGACCAAAAGTGCGGTCTTAGGATCTGACATGTAGTCATTCTCCAAGAGTCCAAGGAAGTTTGAGAACTCGGGATTTTCCTTCAAAGTCATGTAGACAGACTTCTGGGCACCCATCGGTATCTGATCATCAACCTGATAGGAACGTCCGTTGGCTTTGTCGTATACCTGAACAGCATCAATGGTCTTATGGTTATGCTCCATCTGCCAACCACCCTCAAAGTTCAGGTGGCCATTGGCTCCCTGCGTCACTCGCAGCGTAGAACCGCCCTTTGTCTTAAAGTAGTTATAGCCAGCGCTTACATAATCTTCAAGCGTCATGCTCTTGTCGGGAATCACAATGATCAGGTTGTTCACCATATTCTCCAACTGATTCTTAATAACAGCATCAGTCACGGTCTGCTGGAGAGGACGTTCTGCACCAATCTCAATGTTACCGTCGCCATCAATGCTACCCTGATAACGGGTGGCCTGCACACGCGAGGCCTGAGCCTTGGTCAGGTCATAGCGGAACTCAAGAATATTGGGTGCCTCAACTGTAGCACTATCCTGCTGGTTCTGGTCCTTCAAAATATTGACCTTACCATAGCTGGAAGGATCCAGATAGTGCTTCATGGCCTCATTCGACGGAATGATCAGGGCATACTTGGAGTCCATTGACAACAGGTAAGGCAGGAAGTTCAATTCTGCTACTGCACTACCGGTCTCACCACCACTCAAGGCCCAATAGATAATGTTCATCGTCGAGGCATGAGCCAGTGCCGGATAAGCCACTGACGAGAACTCTGCCGGCGGGAACACCTTGTTAACCAGGTAAACCACACCGTTACAGCCCATATAACAGCTCACGATATCCTCTGTCGTAATACCAAGCGTCTCCTTGGCATCGTTCAACACATTCTTGAACTTCGAAGGCACAGCCTCCGAGAAAGTGGTCAGCATATTCACGTTGAGAAGCTTGGCCACGGTATTCTCAGGAATAGAGTCCCATTCCTTGTACTCGTCCTGAAGGTCACGGCCTGCACCATCCCACCAAGCCTGCAAAGCCTCGTTGGTAGGAACAATCATCACACCGGCGTCAAAGTGCAGGTCGTTATTGTTGGCCGAGTTGGCATCGATATACTGGTTCCATCCCGGATCAAACTTCAATAGCGACTTGGCAGGATCGCCACTCGGCGTACGGTTGTTGGCCTCGCCGCCAACTGAACGCTGACTGAAATAACGCAGTACGAAGGCTGAGTCCTCGTTGTTGTAAATACGGTTATACTCACGCGTTACATTGACATCATAATAAGGTGCCGAGAAACGGTCAAGCAGATGGCTCCACATCGACATTTGGGGATTGTTGCGGACTACCTGAGCCATGTTGGGGCTCGATTCAATCACGCCGTCCACCTTCTGGATATAGCCATTCTTACAGGTGATGTCGCGCTCAATAATCTTCTTACCGTTCACCCACGCATCGCTAATGGAGTTAGAACCACCGTTGGTCAGGATCCTCAGGTCCTCACTGGTAATGTTGTTATACTCCATGTAGGCTGGCAGGAAGTGAATCATCGGGGCCGTCGTAGCATCCATGAAAATGGGCATCGACTTGCCACGCTGACGATAGGTTTCCCATGACGAAGTATTAGGCATGGCGGAAACGGGCATGACATACACCGAGTCATAAATACTACTTGCAGTCTCACGACGCATGGTACGTCCGGCCTGAGGTGTGGCACCGTCGCCTTCCGCCTTGGCGTTCGACATCAGCTCGATGAGGTACGCATTGTTAATCATCGAGTTGTTCAGCAACATTCGCTTCTGAGCTGCTGACAACTGCCCGTAGCTGCGCACACCCAACGTGTTCTCCTTGAACCACGTGTCGTAGGCAGCATCGTTGGCAGCAAACAGCGTCTTAGAACCCGTGTGACTGAACACCTCTTTCTGGTTCAGGTCATCAATAAGCCGCAGGGTAATGGTATAGTTACCATCTTCCTGCAATCGCTCATAGATGGAGTTGCCAAGCCACTCGGGCTGCCCTGTCAGGATCAAGTCTTCGTCTTTACACGACTGTAGAGACCAGACCCCCATAAGCAGTCCACAAGCAACCAAGGCCACTCGTCGTCCTTGTCTTACGATTTGTCTTTGTTTCATACTTGCTTAGGTTTTTTATTATTTGATTTGATATATTTGTTCGGTTTTTATATTGACGCCCCTCTGTCACAGAGGCGATTGATTTCTATTCCGGTTGGTTGTTGTCAGGTGTTTTTCTCGTAGTATTGCTATTAATTATATAAGGTACGTGCGCGTAAGAGTAAAACAAAGGAACCGGAGACGGGATTTTAGCCCCTCTCCAGTCCCTTTTTTATAGACTCAGATTGTTTCTATCCTCATAGAATAATCTTAATGTTCACTTACTTAATCATCACCTTCTGGATCTTCACATCACCATTAGCAGAGGTGGTCTTCATAATGGCAACACCCTTACCAGGCTTGCTGATGCGAGCACCGCTAACGCTGAAGAACTCAACCTTCTTAGCAGCAATCTCTGTATTGTCGATACCAGAAGCATCGCCACTCGGAGTCTGTGAGCTGTTTGCACCCAGATAGTAGAGCTTGAAGTTGTCGAGCACAACCCAGCTGTTAGTAACGGTCTCAGCCTTCTTGATACCAATGGTCAACTCACCGTCTTCAAGAACCTTACAAATAACCTCACTTGTAAAGATACCCTCGTTGTTCTCGATAACATCTCTACCCTCAAAAAGCGTATTAGGCATGTAGTAAATGAGACCCTCTTCCTCGTTCACAACGAACTCAGTTGAACCGGAAAGACCATCACCAGCCTTCATCAAGTTAGCAACAGGAGATGCATAGACTGTGCTGTCGCCGTCAACGGCATAGAGATAAGCCATCGTTGCATTGTTGTCCTCAGTCCAAGCCTTGTAGGTCTCTTCGTTGCTACCCATACGTACCCAAGCGTCGACAGTCAGCTTATAAGTACCTGCGGGCAGACCCTTAATAGTCTGGAACATGTCGAAGCTAGTCTGCCAGAACTCAATAGCAAGAGCGCTTTGCTGCTCAGCATCGTTACCCAGATTACCGGGGTTGGTCCAACCCTCAGAAGTGCTCTCGTAGTCAGCATTCTCGAAGCTCGGAGACTTGATAACGCCCGTGCACTCCACAGGATTAGAATCAGAAGCATCAGCCATGCCAGCAGGCAGAGCCAGCTTCACCAGCATGTCAGGAATAGCGTCGATGAGAGCCTGAGCCTCTTCGTCGGTCAACGGAGAATTCTCAACGAAGCCATTATACATCTTATCTCTCAGATCGTTTGCAGCTGTCTTGGTAGCGGCTTCAGCCTCAGAAGCGTCAATAGCTTCCTGCAACTCCTCACCGAGCTTGTTCATCTTCTCGAACAGAGCGATAGAGCCCTCAATAGAAGCAGAGAGGTCGTAAGCGTCAGAGAGTACGTTGAACAGCTTTGTTCCATCCTCTCCTGCAGCAGCAGCCTTTGTCTTCAGTTCCTCAGCCGAACCATAGACATTCGAGCCCATAGGCTTCGAAAGGTCAAACTTTGCAAGTTCCTCGTCGAGGATAGGCTTCACAATTTCAGCAGTCGGAGTACGATAGGTCAGCTTGAAGCTATCAAAGATACACCACCAATCCTGATCGGCATTCATCTTCACACCAATGCGGAACTTGTCACCCTGCTTTGCAATCAGACCAAAAGCGGTTGTCTTGTACATGCCCCAGCCAAAGCACTGAGCAGCACCACCCATTGAGTTTGGATAGTAGTTACCGTTAACTTCCTCAGTAGTCCAGCTTTCCACAGTAGTGAACTCATGACCATCGTCAGCAGGAGTCTCAGAATAGACACTCGGGAACTTGCTCATAGCATTGTTCATATAGAGGGATACGGGTGAGGGGTAATCAGGCTCGATATCGTCACCACGGTTGTAACCACCGACCTCGCAACGTACGTAACCCTGAACCTGCAATTCGTACATACCGACAGGCAGATCCTCAATTTCCTGCCAAACATCCCACTCCCAGCCATGCCATGCCTCGAAGCAGTAGTTCATTTCGCCCAGAGCACTCTCCATCAGATCCTTATTGCCCTGACCAAGAGGTCCGCGAACAATATTGTAACCTGTACCAGTGTTACCTCTCTTACGGTCAATTGTCCAACCTTCAGCACCATTGAAGTCAATATCCTTATCCTCATCGAAGCCTGGGTTCTTAATGTAGTCTGTCATATCCTTACCGTCATGCACATCAGCCTTAGACTCATTGATCACCTGATCAATCAAGTCATTCACCTTGGCAATCTCAGCCTCCAACTCCTCGTTAGTCAATTTGGCAGCTTCCTCAAATTTAGGATACTCATCCATGACATAGTCAGCAAGATAACCAATCGTCAGCAGGCCATCATACTTAGTATCAACAGCCATCTTCTGACCCTTATCTGCAGCATCCTTAAGATCCTGCCAAAGTTCAATATTCTTGTCAAGATCCTTCTTCTTAGAATCAATACCAGAAATGATGGCAGTTGCAGCAGCGAGGTTTTCAGCAACCTTATCATTAGCATTGATGGCATCCTGATAAGCTGTCAGGTAAGATGCAGTATAGATTGTACCCTCCTCCGGCGTATACTCACCATAGTTCTTCAGAGTCTCGTCGAGATACAGTTTAGCAGCATCAGCACCTGTTCCTAAATAAGACAATGAGAAGTCGTCGAACATTGACCAGTCACCACCAATCTGAGAAGTCTTCTTCACACCAATTGTAAGTTCACCAGACTCGTCAACAGCTACATACAGCTTATTAGCATACACATTCAAATCATGGAAATACTTATCACCTTCTGCCATGGTATTGGGAACATAGACAGTTACCTCTTCCTCACTATCAGGATCAGTATAGGTCACTTCCATTGCACCCGGGTTCTCAGTCTGAGCACCACTCATCACATTAGCGATAGGAGTCTCAAAAGTAGTTTCGCCTACCTTGGCATACAACTTGGCATACCTAGAAGCATCGTCGTTGGCCAGCCAGTGGTTCTGAGCTGTGCCATCATAGTTACCAGAACGGTAATAACCATACACGCCTACACAATAAAGACCAGGAGTAAGACCAGTAATCGTCTGATAGGTATCATAATTCTTGCTGTAGTGCTCTGCACCGTCAGAAACAGTACCACCACGTCCGAAAGCGTCGCCGCTCCATCCAGTCGTGCAGTCACCATTATCGAAGTGCGGATTCACAATCTTAGAAGTCATGTCTGCAGGATTCTCAACAGAAGCATGGTTCTTACCCCACTCAATAGCAGCAGCATCGAGGTCTTCCTTAGCCTTCTCAACCTCAGCCTTTGTAGCCTTAGAGTTGTTAAGAACAGCCTTGGCATCAGCAGTACCTGTGAAACCCTTGCTCTCATAATCCTCAATAGCAGCCTTCAGCTTGGCCTTTGCTTCAACGATCTCATTCAATGCAGCAGCAGCTTTAGCCATGTCTTCTTCGTTGCTCGATTTATCGCTATAAACTGCCAAAGCATCTGTCACGTCAACGTTAACAGCCTCAGCAGCCTCAATAGCTTCCTTCAAACCAATTGATGCAAGATAAGTCTTAACACCAGACTGATAGGCCTCATAGTCGTCACTTGCAACAAAAGCCTCGTAAGAATCAATGGTCACTGCCTTGAAGTCTACACCAGCACCGGTAGCATCCGGGCTCACATGGCGCAAGATAGCAGTATAAGCGTCACGATGATTGGAATCACCTGCTGAATTATCAGCAACAACAAAAGTACCATCGAATCCCAGATACATGCCTTCAAACTCAGGTTTGTCAGCAATAAGAGCTACATTCTGGAAACGAACGTTACCGTCCTTCGCCTCAACACCCCAAGAGTAGTTGCCCTGAGTGCCATGGTCTACCCATGTAGAGTTACCATCATCGGTAAACATATTAAGTTCACCAGTGGAACGTGCAGGGTTGTTCACATTGTTGTCCCACAATTCGTAAGAACCTTCAGGAGCATCTTCTTCTGCAGATTCCGTAACCCAGATTTCCATACCAAAGGTACGGAGACTGGCCATAGTGTTCCAGCCATTACCACTGGCAAAGAACAACTTTGCGGTCGGATTGTAGAGAATGTAACGTTCTCCATCCGTCGTAAACTCCGTAAACTCCAGACCAGTAGGCTCTGGCATTGTCCATACGCCATCAGGTACAGCTGCCCAAGCACTTGTCCCCATCAGAGACAACATGCTCAAAACGAGTAGTTTTTTGATTTTCATAAGCTTTAAGTTTTAGATAAAAAAAGTAGTATAAAATGATATCATGGTGCAAAGATAAGCATTTTTTTAATAACTAAAGCAAAAAATAGTAATTTTTTTCTTCGTTTTTTTAAGAATGGTGAAGATTTAACAAATAGCGGGGCTCCCGATGACCATCGCCAACCGCTCTACACCTATCAAATAATTAAAGGTTCCCACCGTGGCGGGAACCTTTAACATAGCTTATTTCACCATGACTACTCGTCCTCGGTGGATATACAACCCCTTCCGCGTCGGACGGCTGTCCAGCTTCTGTCCCCGGAGGGTATACCAGGCATCGTTGTCGGCCGACAGGCTCAACACGTCGTCGATTCCGTCTGGAACGGCGATGGTGACGGTAATGCTCTGGGCAGCTACGCCCTCGTAGTTCACGTTACTCTCTACGCGGTAATAGACCGTGTAGTCGCCAGCTTCTATTCCCGTAGGCAGTTCAACCGACCATGTTGTGCCGTCGGTGGAGTATTCCAGAGTACCTCCCGTCGTCTCAGCGGGCGTAGCAAGCAGCTGCTGTGCCTCGCCGTTGCTTATCAGTCCGGTGGCAGCCACGGGAGCCGTCACGGTGGGTATAGCCTTGGCAATGGTGACGGCGATGTCCTGTGCAGCCAGGTTCTCATAGTTTGTGTCGCCCATCACGCGGTAACTGACGGTGTAGTCGCCGGCTTCCGTCTCGGTCGGCAAGACAGCCGACCAGGTAATGCCGTCGGTAGAGTACTCTAAGGTGCCTCCTGTCGTTTCGGCAGCGGTAATGAGCAGCTGCTGCGGTTCTCCGCTGTAGGTCAGTCCGACGGCGGCAACGGGTGCGGTCACGGTAGGCACAGCCTTGGCAATAGTAGCGGTGACGCTCTGTGCCGTCACGTTCTCATAGTTCGTGCCACCGTCAACGCGGTAGTACACGGTATAGGTGTCGGCATCCTTTCCTGTCAGCAGCTCAGCCGACCAAGTCATGCCGTCGATGGAGTACTCCAGGGTACCTCCCGTCGTGGCGGCAGCTGTGGCGAGCAGTTGCTGTGCCTCGCCGTTGTAGGTCAGTCCGGTGGCAGCCACGGGTGCGGTCACGGTAGGCACGGCCCTGGCGACGTTGAGCTTATACGATGCAGAGGTGGCCTTATAGGAGCTGTTGCCGGCAAAGGCGGCGGTGATGGTGGTCTCGCCAGCACCCTTTAGGGTGACAGCACCCGTCGAGCTGTTGACGTCAGCCACGCCGGTGTTCGAGCTTTCGTAGGTCACGATCACGTTGTCCTTGTTCGTCAGCGTCGGGGCGGTAAACGCCTCGCCGTAAGTGGCGGTATAGGCTGCCTCTGGGAACGACAGCGTGGTAGCGACGGTGGTGGCATTGTCCACAAACACCACCTTCTTGGCTGTAGCGCCCTTGGCGTCGACGATTTCCCGCTTTGCAGCATCCCACTTGCCGTCAGCAGGCTCTGTCAGGTGACCATTCTTCCAGGTGACATCCTGCCAGTAGGAGCAGGGACCGTCAACAGTGACGTTGGAGTTGTCGATTACCAGCTTACAATTTGAAATATCAGTAATAGCATTTAAATTACTGGCTATCGTAATCTTGTTGGCATCCTTGATGGTCACGGTCGCACCGTCCGAGGCAACGACAGGTATGTTATCATTGTCGAAAGCCAGGCTGCCCTGACCGGTAATGGTCGTATTCTTATTCATCTGGAGGGGGGTATTGAGGGCGTTCCATCCACTAAGGGAACTGGTAATCTTGTTCGTTCCCTTCACCTGAATGGTCAGGCCGGCCAGGTCGTTCTTAATGCCATTGACAAAGTCCTTGCCAGTATTAATGGTCGCATTGTCGAGCGTCAGCTTCTTGTTGGTGAAGGTCACGGCCATCGGGCCGCCTGCGGTGATATACTTGCTGCCGATGCCATACTGGTTGCAGTTGGTGACCGGTACGCCGCCAACGGTCACGTCATAGGTATTCGTAACGGCTGCGAAGCGCACATTCTTCACCGTCGTACCACCATTCTGTTTCACTTCATTTTTGTCAAAGTAGCAGCCGGCAGTCTTGTTGGAGTCGAAGTCCATGCGGTCGAGCGTCAGCGTCTTGGCAGAAATGGCCGACGACGATGAAATGATATCATACACAGAAGTGGTTTCGCGCCTACCGAGATTGACTGTCTCAGAACCATCCACCCCCCAGATGCCTTTCACGGAAGCGGGAATGTCCAGCTTCTCCAGGTTTACATCCAAATCGGTCTTATACAAGCGGATGGCGACACCGGTGGTCGAAGAAACACTCAGTTTGGAACCCTCGATGCGCAGATTCGTGTTATAGCCATAGATGGCGTCATTGCCTTCCTGCATTACGACGTTCGTGCCATTACAGCGCAACAATGATTTATTCGAGCTCGATTTATTCATCCTAATGGCCTCGCTTTTGGTGTTTTTGTTGACAAGCGTCACGTTATTGAGGTACAGTCCACAGCTCAAGGCGTCTTCCTTCAAATACATCGAGCCTTTCGACAGTCCGTCGACCAGGATGTTGCTGGCATTGAGGTCCGTGACCTGCTGACCGCAGATGGAAACGGGATAGAGCCTCGTGGGGATGCCAATGACCACCTTCTGGGCCTGCGTGCCATTGATGTCGGTAAAGCTCTTCTTGGATACATTGAAACTGACGGGCGACTGGGCCGTGTTCACACCGCAGTCGGTCAGCGTGCAGCTCTTCACGCCAGCGACGGCGGGTTTCGATCCGTTATTCTGCAGCGTCATGCTCGACTTCTCGATATTCAACTCCACATTTCCATCACCCGAAATGGGATAGTCGGTAGTGGTAGCGATATTCAGCGTGACGTTCTTGATGTTTATCTTGCCCTTCACTCCACGGAAACCGATGTTGCCAGAACCTGATGCCGAATAGTGCAGCCTGTCGGTAGAGTAGGACGAGCCCGTAATGTTAATGTTACAGTTGGGTGCCCAGATGAAGTCGTAGGCACCGCCGGGCATCGAAATGGTGTTATTACTGCTCACCTTGATGTTCAGGTCATCCGTGCCGAAATAGCTGATAAAAGCGGCGGTAGAACCGCTATAGCTATGACCAGAAAGCGTGATGGTTTTGTCGGATTTCGTATACTTCAGGCCCGCAATGCTGTAGTCCTCATTCACACTCACATTCTTGCCCTCTATTCTCAACTTCGGAAAGATGGACAGCTCACCTTTGTAAGCTGACCCGTTCTGGCGAAGGCCTTCACCTTGGGCATACGTGATGTTACTCGTATAATACGCTCCCGAAGATAAATAGAAACTGTTCAGGCCCTTGATCGTCGTATCTGTTCCCTTGTTGATAGAGAAAACAGAGTTGTGGACACACATCTTATTCGCGCTTCCGCCATGGATGCCGCTAGTTGCATCCTCACCTGATTCCAACCGCTTCAACGTCATGTTGACATTCAACACATAAAGCGTGTAGCCACCAGAGCCTGCAATGTTCAGCGGCGCAAAGTTTTCACCGGTAGACTCCAGGGTCAATCTCGCTGTTGATTCACTACTTATAATAACTTCCTTACTATCGCTCTTGTCGAATTTTATCGCGCCATTGGCACCTTTGATGGAGCAGGTGCCGATGACTGTGATAGTAAAGGCACCTGTTCCGCTAATCTCTATCGGACGGCCATTATAATTAATCTCCGCATTTTCCAGCGTCAGCGAATTGGACGTGTAAGAAACAGTTCCCTTCTTCAGCGCAGCACCGGTATATTTGCCGCTGCCAGTAACCGTCTTGCCACCAATCGTTAATTCGACGGCCAAGGCAGGACTCAGCATAGCCCCTACACCAACAAGGAGCAGCATGGTAAGTAATAGTTTTTTCATAATCGTACAGTTTTAGATAGTTAATAATAATTTCGTCGGAGAACAGATGACGTTAAGCGCCATCGTAGTCGTATCATGCGGCAAAGATACGACTTTATTTCCTTCCTTCCAAATTTTTTCGCCATTTTTTCGTGCCATAGCCTTTTTTGCGCCCTCATACCTGCACAGTTTAGGACAAATGTGCAAGTGGTACCAAGATTCTACGACAAACTCGGCCACTTAGCACGACTAACTCACCCAATTTGGAAGCCATCGACGGCTAACACTTACTCTCCACAAAGTATAGTATAGTTAATCACAGGAAATAGCCCTCACCTCTAACACCTCTAACACCTCGTTCAGCCGATGTATGCTTGCCTTAGTAAGAAATTAGGTGAGGGAGGTGTGAGAGGTGCTACCTAAAAAGTGTTATTCATTATCATACATTTTGGAACCTTAAATCTTTGCCAATCTTACAAAAATCTATACGAATCGATTTCGTGTCAGATTTGTTGGGATTAGTAGTCCCTTTATAAAAGGCGGTGCCTTTCATCCAAAACCCACCGCCTTTTGCGCAAAAGTCGGCGGGTTTTGAAAATCCTAAGGCTTAATGTCGAGGTGATGCCGAGACACTTGCACCTGCCATCTTGACTGCGATGACTGTTGTCATCAACATATTTAACCATCTTTGTTTCTGATGCGGCGAAGCGGTGATTAATCCCATCTGTCAAACCCGTGATTATAAAATATTATGAATTTATTTTACATATCAATTTCAATATAACAAAACAGATATTTACCTCCAAGGAGACTCAGTGTTTAGTCCGGTCAAACTGGGAGTTTACTCCGAGCAAACTCCTATTTTACTCCGACTAAACTCAAAACACACCCCAACAGCCATTTTAGGGCTATTTCACAAAGTTTTGAGCATTACGAAATATTCTGACAACAGTAACAGATCGTCTGACAGATCCTAGGCATCACCTCACGAACGGCAGGAGCACTCTGGTGCGGCGAAGGCAGACCGACACATAAAAAAGAAGCCCTGCTATCGCTGTGATAACAGGGCTTCGCTTGTAAAGATGGCGGCCTCCTACTCTCCCGCATTGCATTGCAGTACCATCGGCGCAGGCGGGCTTAACTTCTCTGTTCGGAATGGGAAGAGGTGGGACCCCGCTGCAATAACCA